>Ga0209692_10005420_pt1 | contig 10969 bp, 12 predicted proteins | sample tdDd472_FD_187129 | JGI IMG/M metagenome (GOLD analysis project Ga0209692, IMG submission 187129) | Marine sediment microbial communities from the Atlantic coast under amendment with organic carbon and nitrate - tdDd47.2 (SPAdes)... | ecosystem: Environmental > Aquatic > Marine > Coastal >...
ACAATGAAAATAGTATTTGCCGTATTAATAACCGGACTCTTAGTTGGATGCGCTGTGAGTAACACCATGGATGGAGCATATTCTGCTTCAGATAAGCATATCGATGATAAGCTGCTCTCTGAAGAAAAAGCCGAATTAAGAATTTTTAGAAAAAGTTCCTGGCTGGGTAAGTATGGAGGAGTTAATGTTTTTCTTGATAACGTTAAGGCACCTAAGATCAGTAATGCATCTGTACAAACACTAACTCTTGCTCCCGGCGAACATAACATTTACAGCAGGGCATCTTTTCTTGACGCGAATCCTGGCTGCGGCTTCGACTTCATTGCAGAAAAGGGTGAACTCATATACATGTCAATCTCACCGAAAGTCAGCGGTAATCTCCCCATCCTTTCTATTTTATTAAATCCGCTAGTTTGCAAATACGCATTAGAACCTGTAGATGCGGCTTATGGTGAGATACAGTTCACTGAATTACAGTCACAGTAAAACATAACAATCGGTTTGAGAGGGACGCGGCAAAAATCGCGCCGCGCCCCTCATCCATAATGTTCGATGAAAAAACGGAAATATATGAAACAATACAACCAACTTATATTATCTGTTCTCGCTTGCACTCTACTTCTGATATCTGGTTGCAGGTCTCTTCCATCAGATCACATTGATTCCTCCGGTTCCAAAGAAGTTCAACTGGAAGTGCTAAAGGTCTTTTCTGCAAAGGACGGGAACCATCAGTTTCGTTCATACTTGGTAGAGTGGAAAGGCCAAGAGGTAGTATTGGAGGACACCTTGGTATGGACTGATTATCAGGTTGGCGACCATGCCGATGTTCTATTTATATATGGTGATCACCCAAGTGAAAACCAAGAAACAGGGTTGATGTCTTTTGTAGTCACCCCCCCCTGCAGGGAAGGGTCTCAGGAAGGGTCTCTTTCATCAGATCACACTTTCTCCCCTAATTCTGAAAGAGTTCAACTGGAAGTGCTAAAGGTCTTTTCTGCAAAGGACGGAAACCATCAGTTTCGTTCATACTTGGTGGAGTGGAAAGGCCAAGAGGCAATAGTGAATGACGTCTTGGTATGGACTGATTATCAGGTTGGCGACCATGCCAATGTTATAGTTATGTATAGTGATCACCCAGCCGAAAACCAAGAGACAGACTTGCTGTCTTTTATACTCAAGCCACCCTACAAGAAAATGAAATAACCATCGAACAATCGGCTAGAGAGGGACGCGGAAAAAAACGCGCCGCGCCCCTCATCCATAACGTTACATGACTAAGAGATTAAAATGTTGAAACGCAAAAAAAACTATACGGCTATTTTTATTATTATCATCACCATAGCTGTAGTTGTTTATTATAACCGCGACAAAGATATTACCTACTCCGACCTTCAATGGAACTGTGATTACGTAGAAGATACATGGATATGCAAAGTAACGTTTGAAATTGAAAACCATACACATGAACAACAAGAGAGAAAACTTAGCATCAGGGGTGTCAGAATACCATTTGATAGGAAGCTATCTTCTCTTAAAATATGTGGTGAAAAGATCATTGAGGTAACTTTGCATCCAAAAGAAACCAAAATGATCATTCAAGAATTATCGACAAAGAAAAAACCAAATGAAATTCAATTAAACATGTGGAAATAAACCCCATGTAACAAATCGCTTGATAATTGACGCGCTTAAATTCGCGCGCGTTTTAGCTCAAACGTTATGTTTCAAAAATAAATTATGAATGAATCTAGACTGACAACCATTGCCTCTTTTTCATTTCCTCATGAGGCTCAACTAGCAAAAACCAACTTAGATGCAGCAGGTATCCCTGCCTTTATTGCTGATCAACATACAATTAATATGCAATGGCTCTATTCAAATGCCTTAGGGGGTGTAAAGATTCAAGTTCCAGTACAGTTCGCTGAAAAAGCAAAGGAGATTCTATCCAAGGATTTCTCTGACCTGATCGAAGAAGAGTTTGGTAAAATTGAAAACACATGCAAAAAATGCGGCAGTACTAATACAGAGCCTTACACCAGAGGTAAAAAACCTGCTTTTATAGTTCTTCTCTTATTGGGGTTTCCTCTTTTCTTCTATCAACATGGGGTTAAGTGCAAGGACTGTGGAGCCTTTAGTAAAACATAACCATCAGCTACACCGGACGCGCAAAAATCGCGCGCGTCTCAGCTCAAAAGTTATAAGTTCATAAAATGACCAATACTAAAAAAGCAATCAGAGCTTACAGTAAAAATATTCCTTTTATAATAATTGGTTTTATTTGCCTCACTCAAGCGGTCTGCGCTTTCTATGCTAATTACGAAATGGAACCACCCGGTGGTTTTGACTTGCTACGTTACCTTGGGTTGTTCTGGTTAATAGGAGATTGGTTTTCAAAAGATAATAAAAAATACAAAATTGAGTGGGCCTATGATATGGGCTTTTTTCTGTATGTTTTTTGGCCCATATTTATCCCATATTATCTATTTGTAACAAGGGGCTTCAAGTCGGCACTTTCAATAATACTTGGTTTCGTTACCTTATATGTTGGAACTTATTTTATTTATTTTATAGGCTTTTATTTATTTAACTTAATAGTCTTATAATCATAAAAATTTATAACCAACGTTACGGATGAGGTTTATTAAATGAAATTATTTTATACCTTCTTAGCTTTCTTCTTCTCTGTCGCAGATGCCTTTGCACGGGCTGGTGGCGGTGGTGGTGGATTTGGAGGAGGAGGTGGTGGCGTGGGTAATTATGTCGGCAGAAATTATGGAGAGAGTCATGGTATTCCCTGGTGGGGCTCGTTCATGATTTTTGCACTAGCAATACTTATTATAATCTACTCCATGAAACGCTATTTAAAAAAAAAGGCTTCTAAGAAATTACTCGAAAAAATTTCTGCACATGATTCTCTCTGGGATGAGACAGAAATTCTAAAACACGTTAGAAAAAATTTTATCGAAATACAGGAAGCATGGTGTGACAAGGACTTAGGTAAGCTTCAAAAACTCTTACATCCAAAACTTTTTCCCGAATGGCAAAAAAAAATAACTGTTATGGATGCTAAAGGTTTGCATGATGTGATGGAAAACATTAATGTAGGTGACATTGAAATTATCGATATAAAAAATTACAAGGATGACGAAAAGGATGAATTTACAGTTGGGATAGATGTTTCAGCCAGCGATGAAACCCTTGACGAGGACGGCAATGTCGTTAGCTCAAGAGAACCAATTTTTTATGAGTTCTGGACTTTTGAAAGAGAAAATAATGAATGGCTTTTACGGGAAATAAATGAAAAAAGAAATGAGCCTAAATTCCTCAAACCAAATATTAATGAAGAAAAACGATAGAACATACTCTAGCTAAGATAGAAATCCTTATAATCATCGGCTACACCGGATACGCAAAAAACATGCGCGCCCGTGAGCAGCAACGTTAACTTCATTCACAACAAATGAGAAATAAGGCTATAGATTTCAATATTTAACTTCACAGGAGGGAATAATGACAAAGCTAGTACTTTCAGGAATTTTACTAATAATTTGGATTATACTTGTCAAAACTCAGGCAAATAATCGCCACCCCGCTATCAGACTTGGAGCGTATGGATGCCTTGTAATGGGTGCAATACTTTGCTTGATGTCAATTGTCATAACAGTTCCAGCAGGTCATGTAAAAGTAGCCACACTTTTCGGGAAAGTGCAGAACGAAAATTATCGAGCGGGGCTGCATGTTGTTAATCCTCTGTTAGCATTTACTGCTTTTGATTTGCGACAAAAAACACATAAAGAACAAGCTGGCATACCTGCTGAAGATAAATTAATAACCACTATGGAGGTCTCAGTTCAATATCGTACTATTGGTGATATGGCGCCAGATATATTAAAGAACACAGGAACTACTCAAGCATTAATTCAGGTGCACATGATTCCTAAATTACGTTCTATTCTGCGTGAGCAAGGAAAAGGAGTGGCAAAATCACAAGATTTTTTTAAAGAGTCTGTCCAGCGTCAATTACAACTAACTTTACAGTTAGGGCTAGCAGACTTTCTAGCGCCAAAGGGATTGCAAGTTGAAACAGTCCTCATTCGAGATGTACAATTACCCAAGGTTATTCAAGTTGCTATTACAGAAACCAAAAAGAGAGAGCAGGAAGTTCTCAAGCAGATGGCTGAACTTGAACGTTTTGCTACCGAGCAAGATCAAAAAGTAAAGCAAGCAGAGTCAGAGCTAAGAGCCGCAAAAATAGAAGCTCAGAAAATTAAAGAACTTGCCGATGCTGAGGCTTATAAAATTAGTGTTATAAATAAGACTCTTGCGAAATCACCAAACTATATTGAACTCAAAAAAGTTGAACAATGGGATGGCGTGCTTCCAGTTTATACAGGTGGCGAAAATATTCCGATGATAGATCTAAGAAAATCATCTAAAAAATAACTACTAAAAGTTAACAAATCACTTGAGACCGACGCGCTAAAAATCGCGCAACGGCCCTCATCCGTAACGTTAGAGCGCAAAAAAGGTATAGGAGAGAAACATGCCTGAAGCCATTGGTATCATCGCTGGAATTGCAGTGCTGGCAATTCTTTTCAAGCCCTTCTTTGGTGACGCGAGTGGTTTCTGGGAGTGTGTTCGATTCTGGCTAACACCTGACATATTCTCGCTGGTTCGAGGGGAGTGGGGTGCAGATTGGTTTGCAGAAATGAAGATGGGATTCTGGTTATTTTGTGGTGGTGCCGTTGGCTTTGCAGTTTTCACTGGTGCCTCAAAACTCTTTGGATAGTCACCAGTTTTGAAGAAGATTAAAGTTCTAACAAATCGCTTGAGAATCGTCGCGCTTAAAGCTGCGCGTGTCTCAGCTCCAGCGTTAGGAAGCTAAACAATACGTCAGGCTATACCACATGAACTTAAAAAAAATTATACGCAAATTTTTTTCAACACAGATTTATGGCATGCCGGTTTCACCTAAAGAAAGACTGAAGCTAACTGGGTTTTTGTTATCCAGTGAATATAACTGGTTATTGAATTCCCCTCAGCGACATTTTCACGCATTTTGTGTAGGGCTACCAAGAAGTGGAACCCATACCATCGGTTATATGTTTGATAAATATTACGCAGCGGCTCATGAACCAAATAATAAAGAAACAATAATAAACATTATGGATTGGGATTGTCGTAAATACACCAAAGCAAAAATGCTCAACATTCTATCTTTTCGCGATAAATACTTAAAGCTAGAGCTTGAATCAAGTCACTATCTTCATCATATAATCGACCTTCTGATTGAGCAATTTCCTCACGCCAAATTTATTTTAACAGTGCGGGAGCCTATGTCTTGGCTTGAGTCTGAGGTGAATCAAAATTATAAAACTAGAAATGGAACTATGTGGAGATCATTAGAGCAGCACAGGTATTCTCAATATAATTACGAATACGAGTTTAGTAACCTAGCAAACGTAAAAAATATATATCCTATAAGAAGTTACTTGTCCTACTGGAAAGACCATATATCCACGGTGCTTTGTAACGTGCCCTCAGAACAATTGCTTGTTATTGATACGTTTGATTTATCTCATGAAATAAGTCATATTGCATCTTTTCTTGGGGTTGATAGCGAAACTATAGACATAAATATGAAACACTCTGGAAAACGAGATCCAGCTTTTAATCTTTATGACAATGTGGATCGAAACAAAGTCAGCGAGCTAGTGCAAATCTATTGTCAAGAATTTATTCAAGAGAATTTACCTTTCATGAAGAAGTATCTTAATCAATAGCAACTTTCCTAACAATTGCATAAAATCGGGTTTATCAAAGTTGCACGTTTTTCGCTGCGCTACAGACACACCACTTTGGTGGGCCGGTTATGCTCAAACGTTATGTGTCGTTGGACATAGCCGAAGTCATTAACTAAGCCTGCCCAATAACAGGGTTGATTATGAAGAAGATATATATTCTTCATCGGTGAAAAGGCTACATGTAATGATGCAACTTTACAAACGCAGATTGGGTTTATTCTTAAGAAGACGCTTAGGAAAATTCTTAAAAGTAAATACCCATAATGAGCAATATGTGCCTGATGAGAAAAATGTCCTCAAGTGGCGTGGGTGGGATAACTATTCTTTGGACATAGTGCGGACTCCGGCAGTGTCGGTGCATGTCAAGAAAGCATTGCCTTCAGAACCTCCGGATGGTGTCACATACGAATTTGGCCCGACAGGTTACATTACGGGCGAAAAGAATCCCGAGCGTTGTATCATTCATACGGAACGGAAAAACAAAAACAATTATTGTCATTGGACTTTCAATGAAATTCCATTGATGATTCTTGCTCTGGAAAGCAATGCAAAAATCATTGTGTTTCCAGATGCTATTTTAGATGCCGCATTTTCTTTTCAAGCTCGTTGGCTGGAGGTGCTTGCTGCATCATTCCCTGAGAAAACAATCGTGCCATTGTCCAGCTTAAAAGGAGATGTTGATGGGCAAGTGCCTGTCAATCATGATATGTCAACGAGTGAGAGATTTATTGGGAAATGTCCATACAGTCATTACCATACTGGGCGTGCGACACCTTACTGTATTGAGGCTGTAGACAAAATAAAACACAGTTTCAAATTTTATGAAGGGGCGAATCCATCGCGAGTTTACATAAACAGAAGAGACGAAAGACGGTTAAAGAATGAAAAAGAAGTACAAAATCTTCTCCGCGCAAATGGATTTGACATTGTTACTCTTGAAGACCTAACCCTTGATCAACAGGTGCAGTTGTTTGCTTATGCTGATTTGATTGTTGGATTTCATGGTGCAGGACTGACGAACCTCCTTTTCTGCGAGAAGGGCACCAGGGTGCTGGAGATTGTAGACATTGATCTAGTCCACCCATCATATCTTGATGGTATTGTGATTCCAGGTAGAAAAGCTGTCCGTACGTATTTCCATGTTGCAGCTCATATGAAAGGTTTGCTTTACTCTTCGATTGAAAGTCATAGATATGTATTAAATCTCCAATTATTGAAAAAGACGATTGAAAGCCTAATTCAAGAGAGCAAACATTAGTCAGTGGTCTAACCCGTCTAATAAATCATTTAAGAGAGATTGGGCGAAAAGCATGCCCAACCCCTTAATTCAAACGTTCGGTTTCGGAGCTACCCACGAAAAGTGGACACCCTAATCAATTAGGTTTATATCTAATTTGGGGGTGACAAAATCATGGCAAAAAAGAAAACGAAAGCGTATTCAGAAGCATTTAGAAAACAGGCTGTAAAATTAGCAGATCAACCCGATAGAACAGCAGCCGATGTTGCGAGAGAACTAGGAATTCATCCGGGCCAGATTTACAACTGGCGTACTCAGTTCAACAAACTATCCAAGGGGCAATTCAGCATAGCTGATGGAACAAATCACGCAATAGCCGAAACAGCACAGGTCCGCAAGCTTAAGAAAGAGATTGCAGACCTTAAGGAAGAGCGTGATTTCTTAAAAAAAGCAACGGCGTACTTTGCAAAACACGACGAATAAGGTACGCCTTGATTGCGTCGTACAGGTTCGAATATCGTGTCACAATGATGTGCCGTGTATTAAAGGTCTCTCGCTCCGGGTTTTACGCATTCTTGAAGCGACCTGTGAGTGCCAGGCAGAAACGCAGGCAATTGGTCGGTGAATCTGTTGAAAGTACCTTCGCAGCCTTCAAAAAACGCTATGGAGCACCCAGATTAACCGATGAGCTCAATGATCAAGGTATTAAGTGCAGTCACAACCACGTCGCTTCACTATTGCGTGAAAAAGGGCTCCGGGCTCGCAACGGAAAGGGCTTTAGATATCGGGCACGGATTGAAGCTAAAACTAATATCAGTGATAACCTGTTAGCACGCAATTTTACGGTTAATGAACCTAATCGGAAATGGGTCTCAGATATTACCTACATCCGAGTAGGTCGAACCTGGCTTTTTCTGGCGGTTGTGTTGGATTTATTTTCACGTAAAGTAATTGGCTGGTCACTGGATAAGCACATGCGTGAAAGCTTAATACTGGAAGCGTTCAACATGGCTATCTCCTGCCGAGTCCTTGAAGGTGAGGTTTTGCTTCACTCTGATCGCGGTGTGCAATATCGCGGACATGAATACCAGCAGGCCTTAAAAGCAAAGGGCATAGCGTGCAGCATGAGCCGAAAAGGAAACTGTTGGGATAATGCTGTTATGGAATCATTTTTCAGCAGATTAAAAGTCGAACTTATTTATGCCGAATGTTATAAAACAATTGATAGTATACAAGCCGGAATATTTGAGTACATCGAAATATTTTACAATCGTCAAAGACGACATTCTGCTATTGGGAATATGAGCCCGGATCAATATGAACAGCAGTATAAACAGTTAAACGTGTCCACTTTTTGTGGGTAAGACCAGTTTTAATATATGGTAAACAAACGATATAGATTAACTAATTATAGAATGTTAAAAATATTGGCGACCAAAATTTACTCCTATTTGAATCAGGTTGCTAGCTGTTCAAAAGGTTCTGGCGACGTACAGAGCATGAATAGAATAGACGACAAAGTAATACCTGAAGACAATAATGAGGTTCGGCTATTTATGGTCGGCATAGACGCGGCTGAGTTGATACCGCATGTGTTCAAACACTACTTCGATATTGGAGTGGACAGGATATTCTACATTGACAACAATTCCACGGACGACTCGTTGGAGGTTTTAGCGAGATACGACAGAGTTCATGTGTGGGTACAGGAGGAGCCGTTTTCAGGAAATAAGACACCAGCAAAGTCGGGCGCGGCATGGATGGAATCTCTGATGCGCTGTCACGGGGTGGGCTATTGGTGCTTACTGGCAGACACTGACGAGTTATTTGTCTATCCTCATTTCGAAAGCACGTCGATTCATGAGTTCGTTGCGGAACAGGACAGCAATGGATACGATTGTGTAACGGCTGATTTTATTGATATGTATTCGAACAAGAAAGTGAAGGACACCATAATTGATGGCTCGCTGCTTGAGACTTGTCCGTACACCGATAAGAATGGAGGCAGTTGCAGGGAGAGGGTTTTGGGATTTAGGCCGATGATGGTAAAGATGCCATTATTTCGGTATACCACGGCAATAACCGTAAAGGCTGGGTTCCATGCGGTGTTGGGATTTCAGCGGATGTCCGATGTTAGGTGTACAGTCCTTCATTTTAAGTTTCTGTCAGGGCTGTCTACAAGGTTAGAGGCACACGGGCACAAGATGTCGGGTAGCAAGCTTAAGAAGGTTGTTTACAATGACATTGGAGAGGTCAATTTTTATGACAAGAAGGCGTCAACTAGATTTGCAACTGAAGTAGGGAACATGAAGAGTAATCGGGGTCGGACCAAGCAAATCTGACTTAACTATCTGAACTTACATTATTATATTTTTCAAAACACGACATTCTCGCTATTAGAATCCTCTTTTTACGATCAAAAAAGAACTTCTAAGATAAAATAGCTCATAACCATCTGCTACAGCGGACGGCTCTCAAGCTCGCCACCCGTGAGCAGCAACGTTATATGAAAAATAAAAAGCTGATTGTTTTATAGGTAATAGTGTTGTGGTTCAGGGTGAATTTTTTCTATGAAGCTGCAGTTAAAAACCTGCTCGGCTGAGAGTTTTTCTGTCAAGTGTCCCATCTTCTGCAGTACGGGAACAAATTTCATGGTTGATTCAATGTATTCTTCCGGCAGGCTGGCGCAGTAGCGCGGCGAGACTGCAAAGACCTCTTGTATAAATTGCGCGTCAACAACCTTGAGCGGTTTGGCAATCACGGCAGCCGCCTGGTCGGGCTTGAGCCGGAGCATGTTGCAGGCGTTTTCATGAATCCTAAGAAAATCATTTAGCAAGTTCCCCGCATCCAACATGCGTGTGTGCACAGCAATGCCGTAGCTGGGATTAAACGGCCAAAGTTTCTCAGGCGGCAGGATTGTTTTTAGGCCATGCCACTTTTGGCACATAACGGCCAGCGGTGGGGTACCGACTGCAGCGGCAAGTGTTCCCGTTCTAATGTCTTCTGCGATCAGGTCGGCCCAGGGATAATTGACAATACATTCCGCACTCAGGCCGTATTCTGTGAGCAGATTTCTAATGATAATATCGTGAATTGACCCCTGTGAGGGGGTGCCGATCTTGTGGCCCTTGAACTGCTGCAGCGCGGTTTGGGTATCACTACATTCAGCAAGTGGGCGCATAGCACTTGAGCCTACCATAACCGTGCCTTCGCAGTGCCCGCCGGCAACGCACACAAGTGGCAACCCGCGGCCGATGCCGATCATGAGCGGGGGCAAACCGATATAGCCGAAATCAAGCTCTCCTGCGGCAAAGGCCTCGACCATGGCCGGGCCCGTGCCGAACAGGTTCCACTGTGGTTCAAGGCCGAGTTCGGTTTCAAGCAGCCTCAAGCTTTTGAGGACATGCGAGCTGTGATGCATTGTGGAAAGGTATCCGATGCGAAGCTGCTTCATGGCACACTATTCTAATGGAGCGGGGGTATTATCCAGCGCAATTTGCCAGTCGTTGTTAAAGGCGGTTTCAAGGGGTTTCGGTTCGAACAGTTTTGGCTCGGTGCCTTCTTTAAAGCATTCAAAGATGATTGGTTCGGACCGTGTTTCGGGTGCTACGCCGGTCGTGGGGTTGATCCGTTCATACACGATGCCGTCCGGTATGCGGAAAGAGCGCACCGGTTGATTGATGTGCACTTGCTGCATGTAGTCCAGCCAGATGGGTGCCGCGGCAACGGCGCCGGTTTCCCGGCGGCCGAGTGGTTTTAAATCATCGAAACCAACCCAGACGCCGGTGACCACATCGGGTGTATATCCGATAAACCATGCATCTAGATAGTCATTTGTTGTTCCTGTCTTTCCACCAACATGTTTAGAGCAGTAGCTTGTAACTTCAGTCTCAGTACCATCTTCTTCTGTCTTTTTCTTTTTGCATTT
>Ga0209692_10005421_pt1 | contig 10969 bp, 6 predicted proteins | sample tdDd472_FD_187129 | JGI IMG/M metagenome (GOLD analysis project Ga0209692, IMG submission 187129) | Marine sediment microbial communities from the Atlantic coast under amendment with organic carbon and nitrate - tdDd47.2 (SPAdes)... | ecosystem: Environmental > Aquatic > Marine > Coastal >...
TCCACCGCGATCCACGGCACATTCCTGCGCATGCAGAAGGCGGTCTACGACACGTCGGGCACGACCTGCGAGGAGGAGATCAAAGCGGAACTGGACGCGGCCCTGCCGAAAGGGCTCAAATAGGGGTCTGAGATACGTCCGCCCGTTTGGGCATTCATGAACCGGGAACCCGCCATGACCGCCGCCGATCCGCTGCTCGACCCTTTCACGCTGAAACACCTGACGCTCAGGAACCGGGTCGTCTCCACCAGCCACGAGCCCGCCTATACGGAAGGGCGGATGCCGGGCGAGCGCTATCTGCGCTATCAGGAAGAAAAGGCGAAGGGCGGGATCGGCCTCACCATGTTCGGGGGATCCTGCACGGTCTCCGCCGACTCGCCGGCCGCCTTCGGGAATATCGACGCGTCGAGGGACGAGGTGGTGGGGTTCTACACCGATCTTTCCGATGCGGTGCACCGGCACGGCGCGGCGATCATGAACCAGATCACCCATCTCGGCCGGCGGACCAGCTGGGCGACGGAACATTGGCTGCCCATCGTCAGCCCGTCGACGGTGCGGGAAATGGCGCATCGGATGTTTCCCAAGATCGCGGAAAAAGAGGATATCGACCGCATCGCGAAGGATTTCGGGCAGGCGGCCCTGCGCTCCAAGCTGGGCGGGCTGGACGGGCTGGAAGTGGAATCCTACGGCCATCTGTTCGACGCCTTCGCCTCGCCGCTGACCAACAAGCGGCGGGATGAATACGGCGGCTCGATGGAAAACCGCCTGCGCTTCGGCATGCAGGTGCTGGAGGAAATCCGCAAGGCGGTCGGCGACGACTATATCGTAGGCCTGCGGATTTCGGTGGACGAGCGCGTGCGCGGCGGCATCGACAAGACCGAGGGGTTCGAGATCGTTCGCCGCTATGTCGAAACCGGCATGGTGGATTTCCTGAACGTCATCGTGGGCTCGGTCGACAGCGACGAAACGCTGAGCCATGTCATCCCCGTCATGGGAACGCCGTCCGCGCCGAATCTGAAAGTGGTGGGCGAGGTGAAACAGGCCTTCGACCTGCCGGTCATGCATGCGGCCAAGATCGCCGATGTGGCGACCGCGCGGCATGCGATCGAGTCCGGCGCGATGGATCTTGTCGGCATGACCCGTGCGCATATGACCGACCCGCATATCGTCGCCAAGCTGATGCGCGGCGAGGAGGCGCGCATCCGCCCCTGCGTCGGCGCCGGATACTGCATCGACAATATCTACATCTCCGGCGCGGCCTATTGCCTGCACAACCCGGCCACCGGGCGGGAGAAAACGGTGCCGCAATTGGTCTCGCCATCGGACGGGCCGAAGAAGAAGGCGGTCGTCGTCGGGGCCGGGCCGGCGGGGCTGGAAGCGGCGCGCGTGCTGGCGCTGCGCGGGCACGCGGTCGTCCTGTTCGAGGCGGCGGAGCGCGCCGGCGGCCAGGTCGTCATCGCGTCCAAGGCGCCGCGCCGCCGCGACCTGATCGGCGTGATCGACTGGCTGGTTGCCGAAGCGGAGCGGGCGGGCGTCGAATTCCGCTATAACACCTATGCGGAAGCGGCGGAGATCGAAGCGGAAAACCCCGACCTCGTCATCATCGCGACGGGCGGCGTGCCCAATACGGGTTTCCTGGAGGAAGGGGAGGACCTGGTCGTCACCAGCTGGGACATCCTTTCCGGCCAGGTCGCGCCGGCGGAAAACGTGCTGATCTATGACGAGAACGGGCGGCAGCAGGGCCCGTCCTGCGCGGAATTCATGGCGGAGGCGGGAGCCGCCGTCCATTTCGTCACGCCCGACCGGATGGTCGGACCCGATATCGGCGTCACCAACAATCCGTCGATCATGAAGAATTTCTACGATCGTGGGATCCAGGTTTCGACCGACCATCGGCTGCTGGGCGTGAGGCGGGACGGCAACAAGCTGATCGCCAGCCTCTACAACATCTTCACGCATGAAATCTCGGAACGCATGGCGGACCAGGTCGTCACCGAATACGCGACCGTTGCGGCGGACGAGGTCTATTTCGGCGTGAAGGCCCGGTCCAGGAATCTGGGCCAGACGGATATCGAGGCCGTCGCGGAAAACCGCCCGCAAGAGACCGTCGCCAATCCGGACGGCGGTTATTTCCTGTTCCGGGTCGGCGACGCGGTTCACGCGCGCGATATCCACGCGGCGATCTATGACAGCCGCCGGCTCTGCCAACTGCTTTAGCCTGGGCCAACTGCTTTAGCCTGGGCCAACTGCTTTAGAAGCTGATCCCGACCTTGCCGATATGGTTGGCCGCTTTCAGGTGATGGAAGGCGTCGGCGGCCTGTTCCAGCGGGAAGGCCTTGTCCATCACCGGATGGATGTCGCTGACCTCCATCGCCCTGCCCAGGGCTTCCAGCCCGTCGCGGTGGCCGACGATGATGCCTTGGACCCGGGCGCCGGGGCCGATGAGCTGACGGATGTTCACGCTCGCCTCCTGCCCGCCGACGAAGCCGATGACGCCGATGAACCCGTTGTAGGCGGTCGCCGCCAGGGATTCCGACAGCGTCGCGCCCGCCGTTTCGACCACGATGTCGACGCCCTTGCCGCCGGTCGCCTCGCGCACGGGACCGGCCCAGTTCGGCGTGTCGCGATAGTTGATCACCGCGTCCGCGCCAAGGCGTTTCAGCAGATCCGCCTTCTCGGCCGTGGAGGTGAGGGCGATGACCCGCGCGCCGAAGGCCTTGGCCAATTGCAAGGCGAAGAGGGAGACGCCGCCCGTCCCCTGAACCAGGATCGTGCCGCCCGGCTGCAGCCCGCCCGTCATCAGGCAGGTCCAGGCCGTCAGGCCGGCGATGGGAAGCGCCGCGGCCTCCAGGTCCGACAGATGGGCAGGTGCGTGCACCGCGTCTTCCGCCGGAACGGTCATGTAGTCCCGCAGGACGCCGTCGCGCGGTGCGCCGATCGTCCGCTGCGTGCGCTGTTCCTGGGTGATGAGCCCGCTGTGATAGGTCTGTATGTAGCAGGGGACGACACGGTCGCCGACGGCGAAGCGGGTGACGCCCTCGCCAACCGCCTCAACCACGCCGCAGGCATCGGAAACAGGAATGAAGGGCAAGGGTAGGGCCGGCATGTAACCGCCGATCAGAACCGCCAGGTCGCGGTAGTTCAGTGTCGCGGCCTTGACCCGGACCAGGATTTCCCCCGCGCCGGGCGCAGGAACCGGCCGTTCCGTCAGGGTCAGTGCGTCGATGGAAAATGCCCGGGCCTCGATTGCCCGCATGGTGTCTTGTCGCATGGTCCGCTCCCCGCAATGCGCCTTCCGGCCTTGGTTCGTTCTTGTGTTCCGGCGCGGACTTTAGTCCCCTGCCGATCGGGCGTCGAGATAGGGGCGGGATGCTTCAATCCACTCATCAGGTTTTAATATTATGCATTGATGGTATCATCGTCACTGAACGGATCAGGGGTACTGCTTCGGGAGTGACGCTGTGTCAGGTTTGGCGGCACCACATCACGGGCGCCGGTCCGCCCGGGACGCGCCGCTTCGGCGGCGGTGCTGGTGGATTCCCACGGCGGTGGGGCTGGTCTGTTTCGCCTTCAATGGCGCTTCGGGACACCCGGCCCGGGCGGAGGCGCCCGCAATTCTTCTCCAGACTCATGATGAAGAAATAGGGGCCGAGATCCTGCACGAGAACCCGGCCGTCGAGACGATCCGCTGCATCGCCGGCCGATTGGGGCGCCGCGTTGAAATTCGCCAAGCGCCGCGTTTGCGGAACAAGGGGCTGCTCGCCGCCGGCAGGATAGACGGCGTCTTTCCGAACGTCCCGGACCCGGACCTGGACGGCATCGCGGTGGCGACGGGGCCCTTCGTGCTGGAACGTTGGAGTTTCATCCAACCCAGGGAGGCGCGAAATCCGCCGCGCCCGCGCGGCCATATCGTCGGGGCCGTGTTGGGGTCGAACGAAGCCAGGTTCCTGACGCAGGCGGGGCTGCGCGTGTTCGACGCGATACCGAATATGGATTCGCTGGTGAAGCTGCTTGCCGCCGGCAGGATCCCCTATGTGATGGTCGACGATTGGAGTTTCGACGCCGAAGCGGTCAGACACGGGTTTCCGCCGGATGCGTTTCGGTCGGCCATCGTCAAATACGTCCCGCTGTCGGCCTATTTTTCGAAGTCTTTCACCGATGCGAATCCCGGTTTCGTCTCGGCTTTCAACGAAACGATCAAGGATTGCGTCAATGAAGGGCGCAAGGTCGCCCTTTGGGAACGGGAAATTTTGCTGAAGGAGGCGCATGCGCTTGCCGCCCGGGCGGGCGAGGCGATCCGGGACCGTTTGATCGAGACCCGGACCGTCGATGCATTGGACCCCATGCTTCCGCATATCCTCGCCTATGCCGGATCCGACGAAAAATGGCGGGCCGCCTTGAGCGAGGATCACATCAATCCCGCGATGGAGGCCATTCTGGCCAATCCCCTGTCCGATCTGTTGCGCAGGGTCGCCGCGCAACATCCCCTGGTGACGGAAATATTCGTGACCAACGAAGCGGGGTTCATCGTCGGCTTGAACCGGATAACGAGCGACTTCTGGCAGGGCGACGAGGATGCGGCGCAAGCGATTCTGGCCGGTGGCGCCGACCGGCATTTCTCCGATTTCGAATACGACCACTCGACCAGACGGTTTCAGGTGAAACTGTCGATGCCGATCCACGATCCGGTCGGATCGAGCGCGCCCATCGGCATGATCACCATCGGATTGGACGCCGCCGGCGCGCTGGCGGGCAGAATGCATTGACCGGACGCGTATCCCGAGGCCGATGATCATGCACGGCTTCCCGGCAAATGAAAATCATTCTCGTTGACGTCATTGACTCTGGAAGTGGTAGGTCCGATATACTTAAAATATCTAATAAAAGGAAATCTGATGAAACGCGCGGGCGAGAGCCGCATAAGAGGGGCATTCTTTATTCCCAGATCGGGATTGGTCGGAATCGACGAAATCGATGACGATCATCAAAGCGTCGTCGATGCTTTGGAGGAGGTGAGGGTACACCTTGAAGACAAGGCGTATTCGCACGTCCCGAAAACGCGGGAAATCGTTCAGACGCTGTTGTCGCATTTCCGCCGCGAGGAAGACCTGATGCGCTCGGCCGACTACCCGCATACGGAAGCCCATTGCATGCATCACGACCAGACATTGGGGCACATCTACCGGATTGTCGGGAATGCCGAACTGTCGGAGAAGGTCACCCTGGGCGACCTGCGCGACCTTTACCGTACGCTGCTGGACGATATTTTCTCGGCGGATTTGAATTTCCAGAACTATTTGTTCGCGACGAACCGGTTGCGCGGCTGATCGATCGCAGGAGCGGCGGGTGCGCGGGTGGCCGGAACCGTGTTCCGTCCAAGCCGCAAACGGGAACGCCCGGTGCCGTGACAGGCCGTGCCGAGCGGCATGACGCTGTTGAGAAGGAAGCTTCTTTTTCCGTTCGATTATGCCGGCCGGCTCAGATACGATCGTCATCTACTTTAGGAACGTCTACTTCTATACTGGTCGGAGGCGGCTGCCCGGAATTACGTGGATCGCCGGATGCGGAGATCCACGACGTGTCGAACTTCGGACATTCCCCGGTCCCTGAAGGGCGTGCGGTCGGTTACAGGTACAAACATGATTGGTTTTTCGTGGCGGAAGGTCATCGGAGGCGTCTGGTTCTGCGTCCTCCTCTTGGTTTCGTCGGTTTCCGCGCAAGGTGAGACGGTAAGGGTCGGCATTTACGACAACCTTCCGAAGGTCGGTCTGGACGAAGCTGGCAAGCCGATCGGGTTCTTCCCGACGATATTGAATCATATCGCGGAAAAGGAGAACTGGACCCTCGACTATGTTCATTGCGTTTGGGAAAAGTGTTTGTCGATGGTCGAGGCGGGCGAACTCGACATCATGATGGATGTCGCCTATTCCGAGGGCCGCACCGAAAGGCTCAAATTCAACACCGATGCGGTCCTGCTGAACTGGTCCCGAGTCTACGGACCGAGAAATACCGAGATCGACACCATTCTCGATTTGGACGGCAAGCGGATAGGGGTTCTGCAGGGGTCGTTTCAGGCGCGTCGACTGGCCGAGCATGTCGATTCTTTCGGCATCACGCCGACACTGGTCGAATTCACCGATTTGGCCGAGATTTTCCAGGCCATCGCATCGCGGTCCATCGATGCGGGGATCGCCAATCGCCTGTTCGGCGAAAGAAACCTGAAGAAGTACGGCGTCGAAGAAACCGCGGTTATCCTGTTTCCGTCCCGCCTGCATTTCGTCTCGCCATATTCAGCCACATCGGGCTTTCTGGAACGGATCGACAGCCACCTCATAGCCCTGAAACAGGACAAGGGCTCGATTTATTATACCGCCCTGAATGATCTGCTGACACCGGTGCGGTTGGACGATGGCACAGGGCTGCAGCTGACCGAGGAAGAACGCGCATGGCTCGCGAGGCATCCCGTGATACGGGTCGCGGGCGATCGCGCCTGGCCGCCGATTGAATTCGTCGCCCCGGATGGAAGCTTTCACGGCATCTCGGTCGACTACCTGAAGGTTCTATCCGAGAAGCTCGGCGTCCGGTTCGAATTCGATCCAGATTCCGACTGGAACACCGTGGTCGAGAAGCTGAAGAACCGGCAACTCGATATGTTCGCGGCCGCCGCCGAAACCGAGCAGCGCCGCGCATTCGCGATTTTCACCAAGCCCCATTTGTCATTGTCCAATGCGGTGTTTACCCGAAACGACGCAACGTTTCTGTCCGATCTCAGCCAATTGACCGGCAAGAAGGTTTCGGCGGTGCGCGGCTACGCCATTGCCGAATATCTGAAATCCGCGCATCCGGGTTTGGACCTGGTGGAGGTCGTCGATATTCCGACGGGTCTGCGGAAACTCGCCGATGGCGAGGTCGAGGCGCATATCGGGGCCGTCATCACGACCGGCTATTACATTCGGCGCGACCGTTTCGACACGCTCAAGATATCGGGGACGGTTCCCTACGCGCTGGAAGTCAGCATGGCGACGCGGAACGACTGGCCGATCCTGGCGGGTATTCTGCAAAAGGCCCTGGACTCGATTTCGGACCAAACAAAAAGCGATATCCATCAGAAGTGGATCGGCCTGCAAATCGAAAGAGAGCCGGACTACACCATTTTCTGGCGATGGGCGGCCCTCGCCATCGGGTTGATCCTTGTCTTCCTGGTCTGGAATGCGTTTCTGCAACGCCGGAACGCCGCGCAGAAAAGGGAGCTCGAAGCGGTGAACCGCGCGCTTCGTCGTGAAGTGGAGGTCAGAACCACCGCCGAAATGCGGGCGGTCGCGGCAAATGCTGCGAAGTCGGAATTCCTTGCCCGCATGAGCCACGACCTTCGGACGCCGCTGAATGCGATCCAGGGTTTTTCGGAAATGCTCGCGAAAAAAATGTACGGGCCGAGCCGGGATCCCCAGGAATACGCGACGATCATCACCCGCAGCGCCCAAACCCTGACCAATATGGTCAACGACATCCTGGACCTGAGCAAGATCGAAAGCGGCGAATACACGATCAATGAACGGGAAGTGGATGTCGTTCAGGAAATAGCGCGCTCGAGCGAAAGGCTGCTGTGCACCCGCACCCAGGACTACACGGATTTCGTCGCGATAGATGCCGCCGACGACGCCCCCGCACTGTTGGCCGACCAGCGCGCGGTGTCGCAGATTTTGGACAACCTGCTGGACAACGCCATCAAGTATTCCGAGGGGGATCCGGAGCTCAAAGTATCGTGGCGGATTGCCGGTGATGGCGGCGGGTTATTATCGGTCAGCGACAAGGGGATCGGCATAAACCCTGATTTCCGGGATGAAATCCTGAAACCCTTCGTGCGCGCGGTCGACCGCATCCCAAACCCGCCCGGTTTTTCCCCCGATTATCCCCCCAATTTTTCCACCAATTCTTCCCCCAATTTTTCCAGGGCGCATGAAGGGATCGGACTGGGGCTTCATATCGTCTCGAAACTGGTGGAAATGCACCAGGGCAGGCTGGAAATCGAAAGCGAATTCGGCAGCGGGACGACCGTGACCGTCTGGTTCCCGCCCGCGCGTGTCCTCACCAAACAAGCCGCTTAGATCGCCGGCACAGGGGCCAAGCCCCGCATGGTCGACGGCCTATCGGGCCTCGACAAGCACGCCGTCCAGAACGTCGTCCGACGGATTGAGGATCACGATATCCCCGGCGGACAAGCCGCCGACGAGCTGGGCCTTTTCGGCGTTCCTGTGGCCGAGGTCGACAGCCTGCAGCACCGCCTTGTCCGCAACGACCTTGAAGACCGCCCAGGACGTGCCCGATCGGAAGAGCGCCGCGGTCGGCACGGCGAGATCCTCGACATCGTGAAGCAGGATCGAAACGTCCACCCGGTAACCGTGGCCCAGGCGGCTCCACTGGTCCGGCGGGTCGGCGATGTCGAGCAGCACATCGACGCGTTGCTCCTCGATCCCCAGCGCCGAGACCTTGGTATAGCCGAAGGGTTCCACGCGCCGCACCACCGCATTCAGCGGTTCGCCGCCCCAACCGGTGATGAGCGCCGCCTGACCCGGCTTCACCAGCACGGCGTCTTCCGACAGCAGGTCGACGCGGATTTGCAGGTCCTTGGGGTCGCCGATCTCGATGATGCCGTTGCCGGGGGCCAGGCTGGTCTCGCTTTCCTCGATCACCTGAAGAACCTCGCCGTCGACCGGCGCGCGCAGCACCAGGCATTCGCAGCTGCCGCCGTCGGCTGCGGGGGAAGTGGGGGAGACGAGCCGCGCCTCGGCCACTTCCAGTTCATGCTGGCTCTGATCGCGCCGCGCCTGCGCGGTCAGCAGGTCGGCCGCGGCGACGCGGTAGGCGCGCTCCGCCTCGTCCAGGCGCTGTTTCGGTATCGTGCCCCGGGCGAACAGGCTGCGGCCGCGTTCCAACTCGGTCGAGGTGAATTCCTCTTCCGCCTGGGCGCGCTTCCATTCGGCATCGGCCAGGTCCTTGGCGGCCTTGGCGACTTCGACGGCGGCGCGGGCTTCGGCCTCGGTGCGGACATCCAGGAAAACCGGAGCGGAAGGTTCGATCCGCGCCAATTCCGTCATGCCGGCCGTCACCCTGTCGCCGACTTCCAGCCCGACCCGCATCAGGCGGCCCGCGACCGGGGCCGTGATGCGGTAAATCTCGCGCACTTCGGCTTCCCCCTCGTCGGTGACGGCGACGGTGACGCGGCCCTTCGAGATCGTCGCAAGGTCGACCGCGAGCGGACGGGGCATGAAGGCATAGACCAGCCCCGCGATCAGGAGAGCGGCGATGGCGCCCCAGAAAACCGTTCGGAACAAAACCGCATTCATGAACTTACTCCCGCGTCTTGAGGACCGCGATAAGGTCTAGATTGTCCAGCCGCCGTCGCACGATCAAGGCGCAGGCGACGACGGTCGCCAGAATGATGACCGACGCAAGGCCGGCGGTTTCGTGGCGGATGATGAGGGGGATGCGGAACAGTTCGGTGGAGAACTGTTCGGCGATGTACCAGGAGAGGACGGCGCCGCAGAGGATACCGACCGGCACGGCGGCGACGGCCAGGATGCCGGTCTCGCCCAGCAGGATGTAGGAGATCTCGCCGCGGCCGAAGCCCAGCACCCGCAAGGTGGCCAATTCGCGCGCCCGTTCCGCCAGCGCGATGCGCAGCGTGTTGTAGATCACCCCGAAGGCCAGCGTGCAGGAAAACACAGTGAATATGCCGATGAAGATGTTCAGGTTCCGGTCGACGGTGGCGTAGAACATGTCGACGACGGCCTGCCGGAAGCCGACGGCGCCGATCTTCGGCATTTCCTTCAGCGCGGCCAGGAATTCCGCTTTCAAGGTCGGATCGACGCGCACCTGCAGGGTGTTGATCTGCGGGCTTTCCATCATCAGGTCGCTCAGCGTGTCGAGATGCATGACGATCGGGGTGTCGATATAGGTCTCGAAAGTCTCGACGACGGGAACCTGGACGACGGGGCGCCGGCCTTCCAGGATTTCGAGCGTGACGATGTCGCCGCGCTTGACCCCCAGGATGCCGGCCATGGTGGTGGAAATCGCGACGCCGCCCTTGGGGACGGGCAGGGGGCCTTTCCTGGCGTCGTGCAGGGGCGAGAGCACGGCCCCGTCCATCTGCCCGATGACGCCCTGCCGGCGCGAAATGTTGCGGTAGCGGATGCGCGCGGTGACCCCCCGCTGCCCTTCCACCACCATCACGCCGGGAAGCGCCGCCGCGTCGTTCAGAACGCGGAGCGGCGCCGCCTCGAAAAGCGCGACGGTCGCGTCCTGGTGGTTGGCCCGGAAGAACTGATCCTCGATCATCTTGTCGACGGAATCGCCCCATTGCATGGCCAGGACGAGCACCGACAGCGACAGGGCGATCCCGAGCAGCGAGAAGCCCGTCTGCAGCGGCCAGCGGGCCAGGCGGCGCAGGATCATGCGGGTCGGCTCGTCCATCCAGCGGGCAACGGCGCTCGTGCTGAATCGGGACCGTCTGTAGACCGGCGGGGCCGGCGGGCGCATCGCTTCCGCCGGCGGCAGGCGAATGGCCCGGCTGAGCGAAACCGCGCTGCCGCCGACCGTGGCGGCGACGCAGACCAGCGCCGCGATCGCATAGGCCTGCGGCCCCGGGCGGTAGACCAGGAAAGGGAATTGAAAGACCTCCGCATAGAGCGTCATGTTGAAGCGCCCCAGCCAGCTTCCGACCAGGGCGCCGACCAGGATGCCGAACCCGGTGATCGCCAGGACCATTTTCAGGTAGTGCCAGCCGACCGCGGCGGTGCCGTAGCCGAAGGCCTTGAAGAGGCCGATCTCCTCGCGCTCCATGGCGATCACCCGGCCCATGATCATGTTGGTCAGGAAGGCGGCGACCGCCATGAAGATCGTCGGCAGCGTGATCGCCATCGTGTGCTGCTGTTCGATCTCGTTCTGCACGAAGCGGTTCGACAGCTGCAGG
>Ga0209692_10005422_pt1 | contig 10968 bp, 4 predicted proteins | sample tdDd472_FD_187129 | JGI IMG/M metagenome (GOLD analysis project Ga0209692, IMG submission 187129) | Marine sediment microbial communities from the Atlantic coast under amendment with organic carbon and nitrate - tdDd47.2 (SPAdes)... | ecosystem: Environmental > Aquatic > Marine > Coastal >...
CCTCATTGACCTCTAGGCCGGAATACTTGGCCTTCCATTTATAATAGGTGGCGTCCGACATGCCATATTTGCGGCAGAGCTCCTTCACCGTCACCCCGGCTTCGTGCTCTTTCAAAATCCCGATGATCTGGCTCGTCCGTATATCTGCGCTTCATAAGCGCCTCCGAAAAAAATACGAAAACACTAACTCCAAACTGGATCAAGATTCAGGGAGAAGGTCAGTCAGGGCGTGGAGGGCTTTGCGAATATAGTCGGGGGTTGCTGCCGTTCCCCACTGCGTGATGAGGAGGTCGTCGGACGGAAGGGCATTTTTGCGGAAGTTTTTTAGATAATTTTTGATGCCTGCAATGATATCTTCGGAAATAAGGAAAACGCATCGTTCTCTGTTTCCTTTTCCGGTTATTCTGATGATCCCTGCCTCAGGATCCAGATTGCCGAGGGTGATTGTGCAGAGTTCGCCTATCCGCACTCCTGTTGTAAACAAGATTTCGAGGGCCAAAAAGAGAGTTCGTCGTTTCTGCTTGTCTTGGGTGAGGGTTTTATTCAAGGGGGTTCCAAAGAGTTGCCCAAGTTCACGTTGATTTAGGTTACGCGGAAGTCGTCTGGGTAATTGAATGGCGGTGCGCAGAGTGTGAAAAGGGTTTTGCGTTAAGAGGCTGTTTTCCTCCAGCCAGTGAAACATGACTTTGAGGCAGGCTATCCGGCGCTTGATCGTTGCAGGAGCGCTTTTGTCTTTCTGCATCGCTGACATCCAGCCGATGATCGCTTCTTTCGAAGACCAATTTTCGTTTTCATCCCATTTTTAGGAGTGTCCAAGGTCTTGTTGATATGCGCGGAGACTATGAGGTGATAGGCCCTTAGTCCTGCAGTGATTAAGAAAACTCGCTGACGCAGAGTTGAGGCCCATGGTTGTTTCTCTCGGATGTTAAATCCTGGAAACTGATGAAAACCGTCCTTTCAATCAACGTCCTAATAAAATTTGGCAGACCTCCCTCGCATACTATGGTATGCAGCTTTGAGGTGTTCTATTTTAAAAATGCACTCTCCGATCAATTGAATGAGCCATGGAGTCACCCAACTTGCATGGGTTAATTTTTTATTAATACTGCACAACCTCAGGCGTCCATAAGAGGCGTGAGGCAACTGCACCGGCAAGCTGAGGGGACTGGTGCGTTGAGGATTTAAAGGGGGCATTCATCTTGCCAGGTATCGGGCACCGGATTTTCCGGCGGACAGGTTTGTGTGCGCGTATTCGATTGATTGCCGTCGGAATCATGCTGATTTCGCTGGCTTTTCCCGTTTGGGCGCAAGCGATTCCCCAGCCGGATTTGGGGACTTTGCAAAAGCAGCAACGGCAGCTCAAACAGCGCCAGCAACAGAACTTTCGCGATTACCTGGAAGAGCTGAAAGGTCCCGGCAAAGACAAGGGGGGCATTGAAGACATCCCTCAACCGACCCAGCCCCAGCTTCCCCACTCCGACCGATGCTTCGATATTCATCAGGTGGCTTTTAAAGGGGCGACTGTTTTAAGCGCCGACGAGCAATCAACTGTCGCCCGCCCCTTTCTCGGTCAATGCCTGACGCTGGAGAATATCAATGAGATCGTCCGGGCGGTGACCAACTTTTACGTCGAGAAAGGATTTGTCACGGCCAGAGCCTCCCTGCCCCAACAGGATATCGCCGACGGCTCTCTGGAAATCCTGGTTATGGAAGGTCATGTCGAAGGGTTTGACCTTAAGGACGCCTCGGAAGCTGAACAGCGTCAACTTGCGACTGCCTTCCCCGGTCTTGAGGGGGAGCTTCTCAACCTACGTGATCTGGAGCAAGGCCTCGACCAAATGAACCGCTTGGCGTCAAACAACGCCGCCATGAAGATGGCGCCGGGGAATGAACAGGGCGACAGCATCATCGCCATTGAAAATCAGAAGTCCAAGCCCTGGCGGGGATCCTTCGGCCTCGACAACTCCGGCTACAAGTCGACCGGCAACCGCCAGCGGACCATGACCGTTGGTTACGACAACTATCTTAACCTCAACGAGACCTACTCTCTGACCCTGTCGCAGGATGATCACACCAACGATTTAGGCAGGGGAATCAACGAAGCCTCCGGGTACTTTTCCATTCCCTACGGGTACTGGACCCTGACCTACAGCGGTAGTTATTCGGACTCCTTAAGCACTCTGATCGGCACATCCGCCACCTATCGTAGCGAAAGCACCTCACGAACCCACCAAGTGGATATCGACCGGGTTTTACATCGCAACGCCAAGGGTAAAACAACCGGTACCGTCGGGTTTAAAACTTACAGCACCAAAAGCTACATCGACGGTATCGAGCTGGGCGCCAGCAGCTACCGCTTCACCTCTCTTTCCGGCTCTCTTTCCCATACCCGAAAGATACTTGGCGGCTCTTTGACACTCGAAGGAACCTATACACGAGGGGCTCGGATACTGGGCGCAGACAAAGACGCCCCTTTCGTAGAGAAAGGCACGGCGCGCGCGCAGTTTACCAAGGTGGAAACGGGAATAAGATATTACCGTCCTTTTCAGGTTGCCGAGCAAAACCTGTCCTACAGCGGCAGCCTAAGTGCCCAGTGGTCGCCCCACACCCTCCCCTCCACCGAACAATTGAGTCTGGGCAGTGAAAGTACGGTGCGTGGATTTAAGGAAAGCACAACCAGCGGCGATATTGGCGGCTATATCCAGCAAGAAGTCGCCTGGACGTTGCCACAAACCGGCGCCGCCATGCTGGACGACGTTTTAGGCATCGTTCAGCCATATGTAGCTTTCGACATCGGGGCCATTCGTAAGGACGCCAAGGACAGCGAAGAGAAAGGCGTGCTCTCGGGATGGGCCGCCGGACTCCGTTCTTCAAATGGATACCTTGTCTTCGACCTTGTCTTCGCCCGAGCCATCGATGCGCCGGCCCATGTGCATAAACGCGGCTATGAAACCTACCTCTCAGCGGCATTGAGCTTCTAGGAACCACAGCAATGAAAAGACTGGCGACCCAAACCCTCAGCGCATTCTTAAGTTTCCTGATCACTTTCCAGCCTTTGTTGGTGGTGGCCGCCGATCTCACGGTCGATGCAGCAGCAAACGCCGCCAATAAAGCTACTGTCACCACCGCCCCGAACGGCGTCCCCCTGATCAACATCGTCGCACCAAATGGTGCTGGTCTGTCGCACAACAAATTCACCGACTACAACGTTACCTCCAAGGGGCTGATCCTTAACAATGCGACCGCCATGGGAACCTCACAACTGGGCGGCATCCTCATGGCCAACCCCAATTTTAGCGGCGCTTCGGCAGCCAAAATTCTCAATGAAGTCACCGGGTCGAGCCGCTCCCAGCTCAAAGGCTTTACCGAGGTCTTCGGTTCCAAGGCCGACGTCATCGTCGCCAACCAGAACGGCATCACCTGCGACGGCTGCGGCTTCATCAATACAGGCCGCGCCACATTGACCACCGGTGCGCCAACCTTCACTGGCGGCGCACTCACCGGATTCGACGTGGATGCGGGTGATATCGCCATCGAAGGATTGGGACTGGACGCCAGCCAAGCCGATGCGTTTGACGTGATCGCCCGCTCGGCGACCATCGCCGCCAATCTGAAAGCCCAGGAACTCAACCTGATCACCGGACGCAATACGGTAGGCTACAATGATCGCGCCGCCACCGCAAAAATCAACGACGGCAGCGACAAACCGACCTTTGCCATCGATTCCACGGCCTTGGGCGGCATGTATGCGGGCCGCATCGCCATTGTGGCGACCGAAGCGGGCGTCGGCGTCAATATGGGTGGCGAAGCGGCAGCCAGCGCAGGCGACATGACCCTCACGGCGGATGGCAAGATCATTCTCGCTTCCGTTTCGGCGACGAACACCCTGACCGCAACATCCAATACCGGCGCCATCGATATTGGCTCCCGCAGCCATTCGGGCGGTGCGACCACCCTGACCGCCGACGGCAAGGTGACCACCGCCACCTCGACCGCTGACGGCGCGCTGACCCTCACCTCCAACAACGGGGCCGTCGAGGTCCAGACCCTGGCTCAGAGCGGCGGCGCGGCGACGGTGTCGGCCAAGGGCGACGTGACGCTGGCCAGCGCCAAGTCGGTCGGCAACCTCGCGGTCACCTCGACCAGCGGGGCGGTCAACGTCACCACCGCCGCCTACTCGGAAGGCAACACGGCCCTGACCGCGGCGACCGGGCTTGATGTCAGCCAGTCCAGCACCGGGGCGGCGGGCGACGTCACTTTATCGGGTGCGTTGATCGACGCCACCGACGCCCAGGTGATCGCCGGGCTGCAAAGCGGCGGCACTCTCGCCTCCTCCGGCACGCTGACCGCCACCACGGCGGGCCCACTCACTTATGGGTTAGGCCAGCTGGCGGCGGGAACAGCCGTCAACATCACGGCAGGCAGCACCTCGGGCGCGGGCGGCGCGGGCGGCACGACGCCTAAGGGGATCAACTCCCAAGGCACGGTAACCATCAACGCCATCACGGTCTCCGACACCGGCGGCGGCATCCAGGCGACCGGCGACATTACAATCAACGCCACCAACGCCACGATCAGCGGCGGTAACCTGGAGAGCACCACCGGCGCGGTCGATCTCAACGTCACCGGGACCCTGACCAACGACGATCAACGGATCAGCGCCAAAACCACACTGGCCGCCGACGCCAACGACATCGTCAACAACGGCCAGATGAACGCTCAAGGGGCGCTCAATATCGCCGCGCTGAACAACCTGACCAACCGGGGCTTCATCTACTTCCCCGGCGACATCTCGATCTATGCCGCCAACACCTTGCTGAACGACGGCGGCGACATCCTGGCCGACGGCTCCATCACCCTGCAAGGCAACGCCGCCGGAGCCAACGCAGCCCTCGTCTCCAACCAGTCGGGATCTATCGAAGCACTCACCGGCGACATCACCATTAAGGCAAATACCCTCAAAAACGAGCGGAAAAACATCGCCTATACCACTACCGATGCCCCAGACGAGGGCGGATATGACACAAACATGTCCGCTTATAGCCATAATGAAAAACTTCAACTCCAATACAACTTCGGTCTCATTCAGGGCTACACTCGTCCCTTAAATTCCTGGATTGACACGAATGTCACCTGGATAAACAAAAGAGATCGCACAGGTTTCGTTACCTATGACCCATATGGTGATGTTCATGTAGCTTGGCTTTGGGAAAACAGTTACGCTGAACATACCCAACCTATGGAGCCGTCTCTTCGTTGGGCGACTCCTAATGGCGACGCAACCGAAACTGTTCAATACAAACGCGTCACCGGTGGCGATGCCGCCCCGACCATAGCCGCCGGGCGCAATATCTCTATTGAAGCTGCCGACACCATCAATACCGGTGGGCGCATCTCAGCTAACGGTGATCTGTCCATCGTTGGCACCAGTCTGACCAACACCGGATTCGACGAAGTCAAAGAAACAACGCGAACGGCAACAAAAGTCACAATTCAATATTATGACCAATGGGTTACAGGCTATGAACACGGATTTACCGTCCCCACCTGGTCGACCACCACCACCTCCTCCTCTGAAGTCACCTCAACCACCAACGCGGTGATCTCGGCGGGGGGCAATTTCCTTGGCTCGTTCACCGGGCGGGTGGACAACGTCTCCATCGTCGCGGGTGGCGAGCTTAAAGACATCAAGGAAGGAGCGAACTCGGCGCTCAAAAAGACCCTTGACTTCGGGGCCGTCGATCCCGAGCAACTGGCTGATGGTATCACCGTACCGACCAGCGAGAACGGCCTGTTCGTTCCGGCGCAAAATCCCGACAGCTCCTACCTGATCGAGACCAATCCAGCCTTCTCCGATATGGGCATCTTCATGGGGAGCGACTACTTCCTCGAGGCCGCCGGGATCGACAAAAACGCTGTCACCAAACGGCTGGGCGACGCTTTCTACGAGACCAAGCTGATCCGCGAAGAGATTTTCAGCCGCACCGGCAAGCGGTTCCTAGGCGACAACGTCACGTCGGACGCCGATCAGATGCAGACCCTGATGGATAGCGCCGTGGCGCAAAAGGACGGGCTGAACCTGTCCTTCGGCGTGGCGCTGACCCCCGATCAGGTGGCCGCGCTCACCGGCGATATGGTCTGGTGGGTCGACGTGGAAGTGGCCGGTCAGACCGTCTCGCGCCCGGTGCTCTATCTGGCCGACGCCACCCGGGCCGAACTGACGCCGTCCGGCGCCATCATCACCGCCAATGCAACCACGCTTGACGCCGAGACCGTGGCCAACTCCGGCGCGATCCTGGCCGACACCACGCTGACCGCCACCGTCACCGACAGCATCATCAACCGCTACGGCGATATCGCCGCCAAGGACGGCGTCACCCTGGTCGCCGCCAACGACATCACCAACACCGGCGGGCTGATCAAATCAGACGCCGGTGTCTCCCTCACCGCCACCAACGGATCGATTGTCAACCAGGCAGAGGTCAGGACTGAAACAAGACATTTCCTTAAAGGAGGTCGTTGGCGAGGCAACACGAGAGACAAAACCGGAATCACCCAAGGGATTGCCGCCCAGGGGCGCATCCAATCGGGTAGCAACCTGACCCTGGCCGCCGCCCAGGACATCACCAACCGGGCGGGCGCTTTCAAGGCCGCCAACGACATCGCCCTGACTGCGGCGGGCGACATCAATCTCGACGCCCAGGCGGCGCGCAAGGACTTCTTCACCCGCGAACGCATCGCCGCACCGGGAGACGGCACTCTCTACACCACAAAAGTAACCGGTGTGACCCGTACTGGCGGTACGGTCACAGCAGGCAACGACCTCTCCGTCGAAGCGGGTAAGAATCTCACCGTGGAAGGCAGCGCGCTCACCGCCGGAAACAATATCGCCCTCAACGCTGGCGAAAATCTCACTATCGCTTCAGCAACCACCAACGAAAAACGCGACTACAACGTCGGCGACAACGTTTATCTCGCCAAATCGAAGGAAACCGCCGCCAGCGTCTCGGCGGGCAACAACCTCACCGCGACGGCAGGCAATGGGCTCGCCGTCCAGGCCTCCAACCTGGAAGCGGCGGGCGACGTCGCGCTGACCGGCACGACCGGCGTCACCGTCGAAGCCAAGGCCGAAAGCTATCGCCTGGAACGCGGGGCCTATATTCGTGAAACCACCCATAAGGCGGCTGACCTGACTGCGGGCGGCGATGTCACGGTCAACGCCACATTGGGCAATGTGAATGTCCTGGGCTCAAACGTCAAAGGTCAAAACACGACCCTGAACGCCCTGGGGTCGGTCACCGTGGATAAGGTGCAAAACACCCGCGAGACCCGCACCTACGGCAAAAAGTACGCCACCGAAACCTACACATTGCGCAACAAAGGGGCCAAGGTCGAGGCCACCGACGACCTAACGCTCAACGCCACCCTGGGCAACATCACGGTGGATACATCGAGCCTCAAGTCGGGAAACGTCACCACGCTCAACGCCGCCACCGGCAAGGTTGAGCTACTCGCTTCCAAGGACGTGGACTACACCCGCACCTACGGCGCCAGCGACAACGGACTATTCATCACCACGGTCGACCGAGGCTCCTTTGATGAAACGGTCAAGCACACCACCATCGACGCGGGCGGCGGGCTGGTTATCAATACAGGCAACGGCATCACCGTCGACTACAAAGGCGGCGGCGGGGTCGATGGGGCCGTCGAGGCGCTGTCCAAACAACCCGGCCTAAGCTGGATGGCCGAAATCAAAAACCGCGACGACGTCACCTGGAACGCCGTCCAAGAAGCCCACCGGAGTTGGGACTTTAAGAGCCAGAGCCTCAACCCGGCGGCGGGCGCGGTGATTGCGATTGCTACATCGCTGGCAATCATGGGCCCTGCTGGAAGCGCCGCCTGGAATATGGTTTCGGGTGCCGCGACAACCGTCCAAACGGCAGCACAGGCGACCATGACTGCCGCACTTAAAGCCGGAATGATGAGCTTGGCATCATCTGCGTCAGTCTCGCTAGTCGCCAATAAAGGCAACATTGGCGATACGCTCAAAGACCTTGCCTCATCAAATACATTGCGCAATTTGGCGTCGGCCATGGTTTCGGCGGGAATTCTCGTCAACGTCATGCCGGGCGAGTTGAATAGCAGCTTCGCCAAGCTCGAGTTTACGGAGAAAGTCCAGAAACTCGCCATTCAGGCCAGCGTCAACACAGTAGTTCAAGGAACTATTGGCGGGCAGGATTTGGGTGAAACCGCCAAAAGCCAACTGACAAATGCCACCACCGAACTGGTTGGTTCCTATGTCTTCGAAAAAATCGGTGATATTGCCGCCGACGCAGGCATTGATAACGGCAATCCCCTGAAAGCCATGGCCCATGGCGTGGCAAGCGGCTTCCTTGCCGAGATGGCCGGTGGCGAGTTTACCTCGGGCGCCATCGCCGGGGCCTCGGCAGAGATGTTCTCGAGCGCTCTAGAGGGCATAAGCGATCCCAACATGCGGACCCAAATGTCTGGACTGATCGCCGCAACCGCCGTGGCGTTGTCCGGCGGCAGCGCTCAGGATGTCCAACTCGCCAACCGCACCGCCCAAATGGTGGCGACCTACAATCACGAAATCCATCCTGAGTTCAAAAAAACCATGGATGAGGTCTTCGAAGAAAAGAAAGCTGAAGACCCTGAAGCCTATGCGGCTTTAGACCAAGACAAGCTTACCCAACTCCAAAATGCCTGTGGAGAGTCCCATTGCTTTGAAGGATCATGGTTTAGCAATCTCGATACGGATCGCCTGAAGAGCTACGCAGACAGCCAGGGGCTGAGTTTTACGTCTGAGGAAATATCAACATTCGAGAGCCTGTACAGCTCCGCAGAAACGGTCCTTAACAACAAGCTTGCCGAGATCAACTGGCACAGCACAAGCGACGTTCCCGGCGGCGATGCCATCGCCGAAAATCCGCTCTACATCCCCGATCAAAATGACCGCAATGCGGCCATTTGGCTGCTGCGGGAGAAGCTGGCCCTGCCCGACGAAATCGCGACGGGGCTCGACGAAGCTGAGTGGGCTGAGTTCAACGCCAAGTTCGATGCCGAACTTCAGGCCAATCCGGCGCTCAAGGAAGCGGTTGAATTCGCCAAGAGCGAACAGAACGAAGCGCTGATGGAATTTGCCCTGGCAAGCGTTGCAGGTGAAGCGGCCCCGGCAGTGCTGGCCCGGTTTGTTGCGACTGCAAGGGTAGCGACAGAAACAAAATTTGTAAAAACGTACTTTGGCAACAGCCGTAAGTTCTGGAAGCAAGAACCTATTCACTTTAGTGGAAACAAAGTTTATCAAAGGAGTGACCTAATTGATCCAAACATAACTTCTTCTTGGATGCATAATGGAATCAAAAAAACAGGAAATAACATAGAAAGGATGGCCGATGGGAAGGCTCCAATTGGTCCTGATAACAACTCCATCACTTTGCACCATATGCTCCAGACTCATGACGGACCAATTGCTGAGGTGACACAGACGTTCCATCAACAAAATTATCGCAGAATTCACATCAATACAGGATCACTTCCTTCAGATATTGATCGCACTACTTTCGAGTCTTGGAAGAAATCATATTGGAGAAGTCGAGCAAGTGAGTTTAGCGGATGATGAATCGCATAGAATTAAAGAAGCTTATTCACTCTAAATCTGGAAATGGGGTCGAGTTTGGCAATCCAAATTCAGCACCATCTTTAACGGATATCCGCGCTGTTGAGGACTATTTTGGAATTAGGCTGCCCCCAAGTTATCATTGGTTTCTTTCCTCCTATGGTGGAGGAGAAATTTATGGAAATGAAATTTATTCAATTTATGGCGCACCATCTGAAGATATAATTGGAGGTGACATTGTAAGCCAATACAAATCACACACTAGAAACAATACGATAACTTCAGAAGAAATTCCTATTCTCTATACAGATTATGGAGAGTTTTTCGTTTTTGATATGTCCGAAGTTAAAGAGGACAATGAGATACCTATTTATCTAAAACTAGGAGAAAAAAAAGAACTATATGCTGAGAATTTCTACCAGTTTCTGGAAAAACAGTTATCTCAATATTAGAATTACCAATTACGCAATTGCGGTGACAGTGCACTAATTAGCTCTCTACGGGTCCTTCGCTCCGCTCCGGGCTAAAGTAACTTCGTTACTAAGGGTTGGGGTCCTCCGCTTCGCTCCGGGGCCTCCAAATATCTAAAGCAGCAAGCTGCTAAGAATTTGGGGCTGTGACAAAACTGTGCCTGGGTTATTCCGTCCTAACCGGTCTTAATCCCCCTTATCCGGCGTTTGGCTGCGACAGCGCCAGAACAACGCATTGATATTAAACGGTTTTAATTTTCCCTCGCCCTTTCGTAATGCGAGGGTCGGGTGTTCAAGTCACCCAGGCGGCACCATTTTCTTTCTTGTCCATTCTTAAAATCTCAGTTTCTGCTTAGGCAGTTCCTGATCTCCTCGGCGATGTTGTTGAAATTGCCGATCCGCCAGCCAGCCTCCGTTTAGATTACGGTGACAGTGCACTTAATTGCCACTGCAGCTTGATTTTGTTAGCGTCTTTTCATGGCAAGACTGGCGCGCGTCGTTCTCTCTCATATTCCCCACCATGTGACCCAACGCGGCAATGGGCGTGCGCAGACGTTCTTTTGCGATGATGACTACCAATTGTAGCGCGATCTTCTGGTTGAGCATTGCCGGGGCAGCGGCGTGAGCATTTGGGGGTGGTGCCTGATGCCCAACCATGTGCATATGGTTTTGACGCCGGAAGACCCCGACGGTCTGCGCCGGGCGCTGTCACGGGTGCACCGCATCTATGCCGGGCATATTCACAAGCGGGAGCAGCGCACGGGCCACTTCTGGCAAGGACGGTTCGGCTGCGTGGCTATGGACGAGGCGCATCTGGTCGCTGCCCTGGCCTATGTCGCACTCAATCCCGTCAGGGCGAGG
>Ga0209692_10005423_pt1 | contig 10968 bp, 10 predicted proteins | sample tdDd472_FD_187129 | JGI IMG/M metagenome (GOLD analysis project Ga0209692, IMG submission 187129) | Marine sediment microbial communities from the Atlantic coast under amendment with organic carbon and nitrate - tdDd47.2 (SPAdes)... | ecosystem: Environmental > Aquatic > Marine > Coastal >...
GTGAGATCTCCTACCAGGGTGAGATGTCCAGTCACGCGAAGGACACCTCCTCTCCCTCCATCGTGCGCGACCCCGACAAGTGCGTTATGTGCAGGCGTTGTGAGAACATCTGCCGTGAGGTTCAGGGCGTCGGGGTTCTGACGGCTGTGAACCGAGGCTTTGAGTCCGTGGTGGTGACAGCCTTTGACCGCGATCTCGATACCACCACGTGCACGTATTGTGGCCAGTGCGTGGCCGTCTGTCCCACTGGAGCCCTTACGGAAAAAGATGAGACCAACGAGGTGATCCGAGCCCTTGCCGATCCCTTCAAGACCGTTGTGGTGCAGGTGGCTCCGGCGGTGCGAACCGCTCTGGGCGAGTCCTTCGGCATGAAGCCGGGGACCCTGGTGACCGGCAAGCTGGCAGCGGCCCTGAGGCGCCTGGAGTTCGACTACGTTTTTGACACCGACTTTGCCGCCGACCTCACCATCATGGAGGAGGCTTCCGAGCTTCTCGATCGCCTGACGCGTCACCTGGGCGGCGACACGGACGTCAAGCTTCCCATTGTCACTTCCTGCTGTCCGGCCTGGGTGAACCATCTGGAGAAGAGGTTCCCGGACCTGCTGGAGTACCCCTCCACAGCGCGGTCCCCCATGCAGATGTTCGGCTCCATTGCCAAGAACTATCTGGCGGAGAAGATCAGCGTCCACCGCAAAGACATGGTGGTTGTTTCCGTCATGCCCTGCGTGGCCAAGAAGGCCGAATGCGCCCGGGTTGAGTTTTCCGACGATGGAAACCCTGATGTGGATATCACCCTCACCACCCGTGAGCTGGCTTCTCTCATCAAGCGCTTCAACATCGATTTCGAAAGCCTTGAAGATGAGGATTTCGACGCCCCCTTGGGTGAGTCCACCGGAGCGGCCGTTATTTTTGGAACCACCGGCGGGGTCATCGAGGCGGCGGCCCGTACCGCATACGAATTCCACACTGGGGAGACTCTGGAACAGGTGGATTTCGAAGCACTGCGAGGGTTTGACGGGATCCGCAGCGCCACCGTGGATTTTGCCGGAATCGACATCAAGATTGGCATTGCCCATGGCCTGGCCAACGCGCGGGTCCTCATGGAGGAGATCCGTAAAGGAACCTGCGAGTTCCACGCCATTGAGGTGATGGCATGCCCCGGTGGCTGCATCGGCGGCGGGGGACAGCCCTTTCATCATGGCAAAGAGGAGATCATCAGGGCACGTCAGGAGGCGATCTACAGCGAAGACGCGAGCAAGGTCATCCGAAAGTCCCATGAGAACCCCCATATCAAGAAACTCTACGAAGAGTATCTGGGCAAACCCCTGGGAGAGAAACCCCACAGGCTGCTTCACACCCACTATTTCAACCGCAGCGGGAAGAAAACCAAATAGGATCTGTTTGACGTATGTCGGAGATGACGGGCATATCATGCCGCTATCCGACGTTTAGGATCTCATGACACAGGAATGAATCGCTATGACCTTAGTACAAGCCAAACTGTCGCCCAACGCGGTAAGGGAGCTTCAGTCCATCTGCCAGAGCTTCGGTAATGACAAGGGCGAGCTCATCAATATTCTACATAAATCTCAGGATTTCTGCGGCTACCTGCCCCCTGACGTGCAGGAGGTGATCGCCGAAGAACTCGACATTCCCGTCTCCACCGTTTACGGTGTGGTGACCTTCTACTCCCTCTTCGTGATGGAACCGAGGGGCAAGCACCATATCTCCATTTGCACAGGCACTGCCTGTTTCGTAAAAGGGGCCATGGACGTGATGGATGAGTTCAAGCTCCTCCTCGGCATCGACATGGGGGAGACGACTCCCGATGGAAACTTTTCCATCGACAGCCTGCGCTGCATCGGCGCCTGCGGCCTTGCCCCCGTTGTGATGGTGGGGGAGAAAATTTACGGCCGGGTCACCCCGGATGATGTCATCAACATCCTGGACGACTACAAAGACAAATAGGTTCGCAGATGCCCGGTGTCCCGGCATGCCGGGACACCGGGCATCTGGTTCGGTCTTGGCTGTGATGCGACAAACTGGGTGCAGGCCGGTTTGATGTTGTCGAGCCCCGTAGGGTGCGCCGTGCGCACCGATTAACGGCCGGAAACCCCACAACAGCTCATGCTGTGAGGGTCGATATCGAAAATGGTTGAGATGTGGGGCGGTGGTTTGCGATGCGTTAGACGGTGCGGGAGCCGCACCCTACCATGTGCAATGGTCCCATATCGTTACCCGCGGGCGCAGCCCGTCAGCGAATGTGAGCACCCCGAGGAACGAGGGGTGGGAGCATTCGCAACCCGCTTTCAAGGTGGCTCACCTTGCCGCCGGAGGCGCATTTTAAAAAACAGCAAGTCTTGGACGAGACCATGAGTAACAACGCCATACATCATGCACTGCGGGTGGACGAGGAGAAGTGCCGGGGGTGCTGCAACTGCATGTCCGTCTGTCCCACAGACGCCATCCGTATCCGCAACGGCAAGACGCTGATTTTCCAAAATCGGTGCATCGATTGCGGCAAGTGCTACCGGGCCTGCCCGGAATCGGCCATTCGGGTCGAGCAGGACGATTTCAACGAGATCTTCAAGTACAAGCGGCGCGTGGCGCTCCTGCCATCCATCCTGAAGGGTCAGTTTCCCGACAACTTTGCCAAGCAGCGGATCTATGCCGAGCTTCTGGACATGGGGTTTACCGATGTCTTCGAGGTGGGGATGATGTGGCGGGTGTTTCACCTGGCCACGGCCCGGTACATCAAGAACAACCAGCACAAGAAACCCTTTATCTCCTCTTTCTGCCCAGCGGTCCTGCGGCTGATCCAGACGCGGTTCCCTTCCCTTCTCGAGCACGTGATTCCCATGAAGGCACCGGTGGACATTGCCGCCCTTTACTATCGCCGCCAGCTGCTGGCTCAAGGGGTGCCGGACGATGAGATCGGGACCTTCTACGTCACGCCCTGTGCCGCCAAGATTTCCGCTGTCAAGACCCCCAGACCCCATGACGTCAAGGCCTTAAACGGCGTGATCAACATGGACTACATCTACAACCGGGTCTGGAAACGCCTTCGGAGTGAAGAGAAGGAGATGCCCCCGGAACCCCTTGCGGAATCCCTGTGTGAAAAAGGCGTGCTCTGGTTTCTTACGGCAGGTGAGTCGGAGTACGCGCGCGGGCGCAGCCTGGCCATTGACGGCATTGCCAACGTGTTTGAGTTTCTCGAGAACATGGAGAACGAAGAGATCTCCGATATCGATTTCCTGGAGCTGCGTTCCTGCGATCAGAGCTGCGCAGGGGGTGTGCTCACCAGCTGCAACCGCTTTTTGACGGTGGAGCGCCTCCGCAACCGGGCGGAACGATCAAGGAATGCTGCCCATCTCAAGGACCCCGATCGGTGGGACGACATCGATGATGACACGGAATACCTCGTGGATCACATCATGCTGGGCAAGATCAAGCCCAAGCCAGCCATGAAGCTCGACGAGGACATGGCACGGGCCATGGTGAAGATGGAGAAGCTCCAGAAGATTCTCGCATTTTTACCCGGTGTGGATTGCGGACTGTGCGGTTCGCCCAACTGCCAGGCCCTGGCCGAAGATGTGGTGAACGGCGATTCCCGGATGCAGCAGTGTATCTTTCTGCAGAAGAAGATGGTTGCCGGTGGCAAGATGAAGATGACCGACGCCGCAAAAATCCTGGACGATGTCTGGGGCAAAAATATACTCGATGGCAAGCCCATCGATCTGGAGGACGAATGAAGGTAAGAGAGGTTGTTGAAACGTTGAACCTCACCGTTTTCGGTGGGGAGTCCGGACTGGACCAGGAGATTCAAGGGGGCTATGTCTCGGACCTTCTCTCGGACGTCATGGGGTGCACCGACGAAGGGGATCTCTGGGTGACCCTGCAGTCCCACCGGAACGTGGTGGGCATCGCATCGCTCAAGGAGCTTTCGGGGGTGATCATCGTCAAGGGGTTTACCCCCAATGCCGAGACCATCGAGGACAGCAACCGCGAAGGGATTCCGCTTCTGGGAACCACCCTGGAAACCTTTGACGTGGCAGGTCTTCTTCACCGGATGCTGGGTGGCAATGCAGACATTCCGAGCTGATCTGCATCTTCACACGGTGCTTTCACCCTGCGGGGATGTCTCCATGTCCCCTGCGGGCATTGTCGCCGAGAGCCTGGGTAAGGGGCTCTCTATCATCGGCATCACCGACCACAACTCCACACGGCAGTGCCGGATTGTGACGGAGCTGGCCGAAGAAAAAGGGCTTTACGTGCTTCCCGGTGTGGAACTCACCACACGGGAGGAGGTACATCTTCTCGCCTATTTCGCCTCTCTGGAGGTGGCGGAATCGTTTCAGGGATGGATTGATGCGCACCTTCAGGTGATCAAAAACAAGCCCGAATTCTTTGGCTACCAGGTGGTGGTGGATCGTGATGAACTGGTGGTCTATGAAGAGGAACGCCTTCTCATTGCAGCCCTTGACACCGATATCCATGAGACGGTGGCAGCGGTGACCGAACACAACGGCATGGTGATCTGTGCCCACGTGGACAAGGGGAAGAACAGCCTTTTCAGCCAGCTCGGTATCATGCCGACAGGGCTTGACGTGGATGCCCTGGAGGTGGCGGCGACAGCGAACATGGCTCGCATTACCCAGAGGTATCCTGAGGCCTCGGGGAGGCCCTTTGTGTGTAGCTCCGATGCGCACTACGCCGAGGATATCGCCAAGGCGACCACAACCTTTGCCTTGGCCCACCCTGGTTTTAAGGAGATCCGACTGGCGCTGGCCGGCCGTAACGGTCGGGGGGTGAGCTTGTGAATGAACTCTCGCTTCATATTTTGGATATCCTGGGGAATTCTGTTCGTGCCGGGGCTGGAGAGGTGGAGCTCGCCATCACCGAAAGCCGGGCCGAAAACATCTATCGCATGGTATTTCGGGACAACGGCAAGGGGATGAGCCCGGAGATGTTAGACGATATCTTCAACCCCTGGGTCACTTCCCGCAAGGAGCGCCGCGTGGGACTGGGACTCTCTCTGCTGAAACAGAGCGCTGAGCTGTGCGGTGGGGACCTCGTTATCTCTTCGATTCCAAACAAGGGCACCACGGTTTGCGTGGACTTTGAGTTTGCCCATCTGGACCGGCCCGTGGCGGGGGATATCGCCGGAAGTCTTGTGATCACGGCAGCCTCTGCTCCGGAGATCGCTTTTTTATACTCCCACACCACCGATACGGGGAGCTACCAGTTCAGCACCGTGGAGGTGATGGAAGCCCTGGACGGCGTCTCGTTGACCAACCCCTCCATCATGCGGGCTGTTGAAGAGATGATTCGGGAAAACCTGCGGGAGATTGGCGCGGAAGGGGACGTCTCGGCCATGCTTCAGCTGCTTCGGAATTAATAATGTAAGCCTTCTATTGTTAAAATGGCCAAAAATATGCCTCCGGCGGCAAGGTGTGCCACCTTGAAAGCAGGTTGCAAATGCGCTTTGTCCTTCGTTCCTCAGGCCAAATCACATTTGCCTTAGGTCTTAGATTGACCCAAGATTTTTTTTAAAGACCTGTTTGGCAACCTTTTTAAAAGGTTGGCCCCCGGCAGGGCCGCCGGAGGCACCATTGAACTGTTTTGAAATATGGCAAAATTAATTGCCCCCGGCAACGCCGCCGGACATGTAAATGAAACGAAACCTATGAAAATTACCGAGATTACAACACTTCTGGGGGGACATATCGTCAGCGGCAAGGCGCGGGCGTATATTTCCGTTCGTTACGGCTTTGCAGCGGACCTCCTGAGCGACGTTCTCACCCTTGAAACAGACGGCATTCTGGTTATCACCGGGCTGTGTACGCTTCAGACCATTCGGACCGCAGAGATGGCCGAGGTCGATTGTGTTGTCATCGCCCGCGGGAAGAAGGTGAGTCCTGCCATGGTGGATCTGGCGGAACGAACCGGGGTCATTCTCATTGAGGCCGACTGCTCTGTCTTCAAGGCCAGTGGGATTCTTTTTGAAGCCGGTCTCAAACCCATTTATTAGGGGGCGTTATGAAATTCGAATTTGACATCGCAGACGGGGATTTTACAAAAGCCGGTACAGCCTCCAGCCAGGTAAAACACATTCTCAAGCAGCTCAACGTCGAGTCAAAAATCATCAAAAAAACCACCGTGGCCATTTACGAGGCCGAGGTCAATGTTGTGGCACACGCCATCGGCGGCGGCAAGCTGGTGGCCGACATCAACCTTGAGCGGATCGTCGTGGAGGTGATGGATGAAGGGCCCGGCATAGAGGACATCGCCCAGGCCATGGAGGAGGGATTTTCCACCGCCTCCGCTCAGGTGATCTCCATGGGCTTCGGGGCAGGCATGGGCCTGCCGAACATGCGCAGGAACACCGATAAACTTGAAATCACCAGCGGACCGGAAGAGGGCACCCGGGTGGTGATTACAAACTTTATCTGAGGGTAACCATTCAGCTGCCAAAAAGCTGCCTCCGGCGGCAAGGTGTGCCACCTTGAAAGCAGGTAGCGGATGCGCTTTGCCCCTCGTTCCTCGGGTCAAATTATATCCGCATTTAACGCGGAATCCATTCAAGGACAATTTTAAGACCTGTTTGCCAGGCTTTCCAAAAGTTTGGCTCCGGCAGGTCCGCCGGAGGTTTTTGTCGCGTTTACAGGTGTCGGATTCTTACGGTCGTATAAATAAGTGCCGGTGACAGTCTCTTATTTTTTGCAAAATATGATAGGTATTGGTTATAGTATGGTTTGATTATCCGGGAAGGTGGTGTCTCTACCTTCCTGTTTTGTGTGTTTTTTAATTTGGGTGCGGTGCCATTCTGTCAGAGTGGGAACCCTTTTCCATACGCGCGAAAGTTGGGAAGCTTTCGGGAAGGGGGGCCATTGCAATGACAACATGGTGCGGGACCCTCCGGCAGACATTTTCATTGTGGGGTGAGGCCCGAATTCGGGCTTTGTGTCGGCACGTATTGCCGATGCATCTCTTTGACGTGGGTGAATCGATGTGTTCGGTCAGGGAAATCAGGCGCTTTCTGTGAATAAAAGGAGTTGATGCCGGAGTAACGAATCAGGGACGACATATGGGTGAACTCAAGAAACTGTTTAAAAACAACCGGGACTGGTCAGCTGAGGTTACCCGGAAACAGGGCGATTTTTTTACCAAACTTGCCAACCAACAGAAACCGAAGTACCTCTGGATAGGTTGCTCGGACAGCCGGGTGCCTGCCAATGAGCTGGTGGGGCTTCTGCCCGGCGAGGTCTTTGTGCACCGAAATGTGGCAAACCTGGTCATTCACACGGACTTCAATTGCCTTTCCGTGATTCAATACGCGGTGGAGGTTTTAAACATCAAGGACATCATTATCTGTGGCCATTACGGTTGCGGAGGTGTTCATGAAGCCATCGCAAACTCCTCCCAGGGGCTCGTGAACAACTGGTTGCGCCACCTGCGTGATATCAAGTTTTCCCATCAAGATTATTTTGACACCATTGATGATCCTGAAATGGTGAATGATCGCCTCTGCGAACTTAACATCATCAGGCAGGTCAAGAACGTCTGCCGTACCACCACCGCTGAAATCACTTGGCAGGCTGGGAAAGAGCTGACCGTTCACGGATGGATTTACAACATCAGCAACGGTCTCCTGCAGGACCTGGATGTCTCGGTGGACAGCCCTGAAAACATTAAATCAGTCACCGACAGAGCCGTTCGCCAGGTCTATGACAGGACGGAAAAAATACACGATTCATGATGTGAGCCAGTGCACGGCCCATGGCCTTGTCTGGACCGAATTAAAGAGTTTCAATCCCCCATGCCATCAGCGTATGGGGGATTTTTTGTCTGGTGACGATTCAAGGTCCCATGCGTTCACTTACAGGTCTGTTTACGGTATACTTGTGCAAGGGATTTTTTTCGCAGTCCCGCGCTTGAAGCGGGTGATTTCGTGAATGAATTCTTTGGCCGTATGCCTTATGGAATCCGTACGAACCGACATAGCCGTTGCTTTGGTTGCGGTGCTTCTGGCCATCGTTGCAACCCTTTCCCCTTGCCCGGCGTCATCCCGTGAGATGGATAAAGGCGAGAAGCTCTTTATGGTCAATGCCGGAGGCGTTCTTTTTATCACCGGTTGGGGCATTGCCAACTGGGATTACGGGCAGGAGACGCCTCGGACGACCCGGGAGGGGTGGTTTGGGCAGGACACGAACACCGGAGGGGCAGACAAACTCGGTCATTTTTACACCACGTATGTCCTGTCCCACGCAATGACCCACATGTGCGCCACGTGGGGTTACTCAGAGACGCAAGCCCCTTTGTATGGCTCCCTGTCTGCCTTTGGTCTTATGGGGTTTATGGAGGTGGGGGACTCCTTCAGTCGGTATGGCTTTTCCCACGAAGATTTTATCATGAACACGGCCGGAGCTTCCCTTGGGTACCTGACAAAACGGTACCCGAAGGTCTCTGAGAAGCTGGCCTTTCGCCTGGAGTACACCCCTTCTTTTGATGAACCGGACCTTTTAACTGATTATGAGAACATGAAGTTCCTCACGGCCTTGAAGTTTGACGGGTTTCGGGGGCTCCAGACGGGGCTCTGGAAATACCTGGAGCTTCACGTCGGGTATTATACCCGGGGCTACGACGATGACGGTTCAGATCCCAGACGCTATCTCTATGGGGGGCTCGGCATCAATCTTTCCCGGATTTTCCGCCAACACGGTTATTCCAAAACCGCCACCACCCTTCGTTACCTTCAGATCCCCAATACGGACATTCAGGTCCGGAGCTCCCCTTTGTAATTTGGAGACCAGGGAGCCCCGGAAAGGTTTGCTCTCAGGTGTTAACTCCATTTTTTACCCAGGTCTTCCAATCCTGAGTTTGCGAGGTCTTCAGGTGACATGACGACCTGGAAATGGACGTCTGCGTCAAAATTGAGGTAGAAGGGCTCCGAATAGAATGGGATGTTCGAGGCGTTGGCCACATTGACGATGAGGATGGCGCTTCGCAAACCGTACTCCTCTGTAAACCAGATTGAAAACGGTTTGATGTCTTCAAGAATTTCATCAAGCAAAATGGCGGCGGTTCCCTTTTTTACCAGGGTGTTGAATGGCTCGTGGGGAAACGTGACATGCATAAGCATCTTCATGGCTGACCCTCCTCGGGTGATGGGTTGGTTTCATTGGATCGCAGCCGTTGTACGACGGGCAAGGGGGCCCGTTGAGTCGGACGGAATCGGGTCGTGAAGAAGATGGTGAGCAGGGGATGCCGGTGGGAACTATAACATAAGGAGGGGGCGGCCGCATGTTGAATGGGACATATCTAAAGTACAGGGTTTCAGGGGCAGATTCAAGGGCGGAAAAATACGGGCGATGGGTTATAGGCTATGGGTGGTTGTGCCACCGAAACCGTTGCGAAAGTGCGAATGTGAACAGCCCGAGGCACGAGGGCTGAGAGCATTCGCAACCTGCTTTCGAGGTGGCACACCTCGCCGCCGGAGGCACGAATTTTGCTCTTAAAAGGCGTGCTTTTAAGTCCCCTTGCGCTTTGTTCTGTTGGTGGCGATGGCGGTGAGGGGGTCGTCTGGCCAAGGGTGTTTTGGGTAACGGCCTTTGAGGTCCTTTTTTACCTCGGGGTAGGTGTTGGCCCAGAAGCTCTTGAGGTCCCGGGTTACCTGCATGGGACGGGAGGCCGGGGAGAGGAGGTGGCAGGTGACGGGGATTCGGCCGCCCGCGACGGTGGGGGTGTCGGTGAGGCCGAAGAGCTGCTGGATGCGTGCGGCAAGGACAGGTGGCTCACCGTTACCGTAGTCAAGGGGAATGCGGGTGCCACTGGGGATGGTCATGTGGGTGGGGGCAAGGGTGTCGATTCGTCGGTGCCAGGAGTGGGGGAGAAGGGCGGTTAAGGCTCCGGCCAGGTCCACTTTTCCCAAGGCCCCCATGCTGGTGATCCCGATGAGAAAGGGAGCAAGCCACTGATCCGTGCTCTCTGTAAGGGCGGCATCGGAGAGGTCCGGCAATTCATCGAACCCTGCGTGGTTGCGAAGAAAAAGAACCCGGGCCTGAAAGGCCCTGATGGTTTTGTTCCAGGGGAGGACGGAGACCCCCCGGGTTTTGATGCCTTGTACCAGTGCGCCGGTGATGGCCTCGGGGCTCGGTTTTGTTAAGGGTGCTTCAGAGAGCGTCAGGGCCCCCAGACTGTGACGCATGACGGCTTCTACCCTTCCCTTTCGATCATTCCAGCTCACCACCTCTTCCCGGACCATCTTGTGTGCATGATCTGACTCAATCACCTCTTGCGCCAGGGGGGCCGCAAGGTAAACGCGGGCATGTTGCCGGTTTCCATCCAGGTCGGCAACGGCGATAAAGGGTTCATACGCCAGGGGATCGGCTTCATTTAAGAAGACGCCGGTGCCCGAGGCCATTTGGAAGTGGCCGTTTCGGCCTTTGCGTGCCATGGCGATACGGTCGGGAAAGGCAAGGGCCAGAAGGCGCCCGGCGTGTTGGGGATCCGTTGGCGCTCCTTTAACCTGCAGGCGTGTTGCAAGCTGCCTTGCTGCCTCTTTGATGCGGGACGCGGCGCCGGGGTTGAGCGGGGCTTCGGATCGACCCCGTGCGAGCATTGCCTCCATGCGTAGACGAATGTCGGCATCCTTTCGGCCGCCACCCATAGGGTCCCGTTCCGTTAGAAGGGCGGCGAGAAGGGCCCCTTCCGGTCCCATCTTCAATTTTTTGGCGCAGAGGAGCATGTGGGCCAGGCGTGGATGAAGACCGAGTCGGGACATGGCTTTGCCATGGGCTGTGATGCGACCATCAGCATCCAGGGCGCCCAGCTCCTGAAGCACTCCCTGGGCCTGTTGGCATGAGCCCTGGGGCGGTACATCGAGCCAGGTGAGCTCACTTGGGTCTGTGACCCCCCATATGGCCAGCTCCAGGACGAGGGGCGCCAGGTCTGCATGGAGGATCTCCG
>Ga0209692_10005425_pt1 | contig 10963 bp, 8 predicted proteins | sample tdDd472_FD_187129 | JGI IMG/M metagenome (GOLD analysis project Ga0209692, IMG submission 187129) | Marine sediment microbial communities from the Atlantic coast under amendment with organic carbon and nitrate - tdDd47.2 (SPAdes)... | ecosystem: Environmental > Aquatic > Marine > Coastal >...
TACTCTTTAATGAAATATTTATTTATTCGTCAATACTTTTATAATGGCTTTTTGTAATCTCCAATTGGTTCTACATTTACATTACCTGCTGGTGTAATTTTAATATCTGCAACAGGCAGTTCTATTACTTTACCTTGAAATTCAATGGATTCTAATCTGTCAGTATCGAGAGAAGTTCCGGTTGCAATAAAGAATGGAAAAAGGTCTTCGCCAACAGCAATACTCATATCCTCAACCATTTCTTCCCAGGTCAAACGGTGCTTTGGAGAATCCATCCAACGAGTATGTTGAACCCAGCGCCAGCGTGGATACCAGGTGCTTCCATATGTGTCATCCAGTTTATTCCATATCCACCACATTTTTGTCCAGTCTTTTCCTTTGCCAAAATTCTCACGACCTTCTTTATTCTCATAGTATTTCTTGAAATCAAGTTTTAGCCATTCTTCATCTTCAAAGTAAGCATTACAGTTTCTGTTTGACATTTCCAGATCTTCAGGTTTGTAAATAGCATTTATTTTTCCCTGGAACCAGCCCGCATGAGCTTCGCCTCTATCATGATGAGGAGCAATCCCAGCCCATTCTCCATTGTCGTTTGCAGGGCCAGCAATTGTATGTGCTAATTCATGGGCAAATATTGAAATTACACCGTAGGGTTTCAAACTAATTAGTCCATTTTCTCTTGGTTTAAAAGCATTGACAGCCCAACCGCCACCACCACCAGATGATAGAATTATATACATTGGTTCTTCAGGTTCAGGAGAAGGCAACCAGCTAAAGACTTTTTTTGTAATTAATGGTAATTCTTCTTCAACAGTTTTGATAAGTTCATCGGTTTGATTTTTTGCATAGTATACCACGATCCGGCCTAATTGTTTTTCCAATTCAGGATAGATTGAACCACCACCACCGGACATACTGTAAAAATTGAAATCGCCTCCGATTGGTGATTTTCCTTGTGCAGCCCAGAGAACAGCATCTTTGAATATTTGATCTTTCTCGGCTTTTTTTTCGTCTGTATGATGTCCACGGGGTATTATTGCTTCTTTTTCACCTAATACAACAACATATCCTTTTCCAAATTGTCTTCTGGCTTTAACGGGTTTTCCAGTTTCACCAGTTGCAATCACGTCCCAATCATTAGAACACTTAAGTACTGGAAAATTTTGATCCATATATTTTTCATTTATAGTAGTGAATTCTGCATCAAATTTTTTCAACAAATGGTTCAATGTCCAACGTTCAGCATCATCGTCAGTTTTTGGAGTAGAACCCATAATTATAATTCCACCACCATCTTGAACAAATTCTACAACTGCTTCTTGTTCTTCGGGTAGGTATTCTTGTGATTCTGGGCCAAACTGATGAGTAACAATCACATTGATTTTTGGATTTGGGACCCAGGCAAAAGGTCTGGTTTTTTCTGAGGAGTCAAGTGGAACTCGTGTTCTACAATATCCATTTGGATCAAGAACAGAATTTAATGATGCTTGGCTTGCACATGCTCTAAAACCAAAATTATTGAGTCTTTCTGGGAATCCCCAAATACTTACAAATTGACATTGATGAGCCACGTCCACCAAAACATTAATACCTGTATCATTTTTTGGTTTCTGTGCAGGAACTGGATAGTGTTTGGCTGTGCTATAAGGGAGAGTTTTGCCAGATTTCCAGTAAGTATCAACTTCTTCTCGACTTAATAATTTTTCACTGTTATTACAAGAAATAAGCAATAGGCAAATTGTGCATATTATCATAAAAAGAGTTGCTTTTATTAACTTATAAAGATAATTGCTCTCTTGTAATTGATATGATTTAAAAATATTCATTCTAACCCTCCTATAGAATTTTATTTTTTAAAATTTTTATTTTTATCAGGGGTAATATTACAAAATTTTTATTAATTATTTGAATTTATTTTTCATTAACTCAAAATTTTATATGAATTGGTGAAATATTAAGTTTTTTCTACCATTGCTTACAAAAAATGTTAGTTGCATTTAAATAGTTTTTAATCTTTCCTATGATTCTCAAATACTTCTGTTGCAGCCATTAAAAATCAATTAAACTAATACCTAAAACAATTGCACCAATAGGATAATTACTGTAAGATTCTAATTCCGCTCAAAACTTACAAATAGGAAATATTAATTTATAGTTATGAGATTAGATCATCATTTATGTCAATAAGAAAAGATGTTATTCCATAATTTGCTTCATTGCTTCCTTAACTTCTGTAACTGGAAGTTTACATGCTTTATTTTGACAAACATAAATAGTAGTTTGACCACTTATTAATTTGTCTTTATGCAAAGATAAATTTCCTTCATTTTTACCACCAGATAAAAATACATTTGGCAAATAATAGTTGTTGAACTCTTTTCTTTTAGATTCAAAATCTTTCCCAATAATTGCAACTTCCAATGGTGGGCTGACAAACCAACTCATCAAAATATCCCAGTTCGTATAATATGCACCACTTACACCTGTTTTATCTTTAATATTGTTTAACATATTTTTTGATTTATCGATATAGTTGATGTCATGAAAATATGTACCCAAAATAAATAAATTTTTTGCCATTTCAGAGTTTGATGCAGGTATTACATTGTCCATGACTTCCATTTTCCGTGCAATCAATTTTGAATCCAAATCAGAAGTATAGTAAAACATTCCATTGGTACTATCATAAAAATGATCAATAGTATAATTAATTAAGTTTTTCGCCTTGCTCAACCAGGTTTCATCAAAAGTTGCTTGATACAAAGAAATATAGGCACTTATAGTAAATGCATAGTCATCTAAATATGCATTTATAGTAGCCTTTTCATTTTTATAAGTCCTGGATAGTCTATAGTCTGGAGATATGATTTTTTCTTGCAAAAATTTTACACTATGTAATGCTCTATCAAGATAATCTTTATTGCCAAAGACATTATATGCATCAATATATGCCTTTAGCATAAGAGCATTCCATGCCGTGATAATTTTATCATCTAGACCGGGATGAATTCGTTTATTTCTTTCATTCAGCAATATTTTTTTTGCTTCTGAAATCTTTTTTGACAGAATTTTTTCTGAGATCTTATATTTATTAGCAATTATTTCATCTTTTACAGATTTAAATAAAATATTTTGATGGTTTTCCCAATTTCCATTTTGAGTGACATTATAGTAGTCAAGTATTATATTTGCATCATCGCCCAAAATTTTCTTTAATTCAATAAATGTCCATACATAGAATTTTCCTTCTTTTCCTTCGCTATCAGCATCAAGTGAAGAATAAAATCCACCTTCTGAAGTTGTCAACTTTCTATCAATGAACTCAAGAGTTTCTTCTACAATAGTTTTATAATTTGGATCTTTTGTCTTTTGGTATGCAAAGGAATATAAACTGACAAGTTGTGCATTATCATATAGCATTTTTTCAAAATGAGGTGCTTTCCAGTATTGATCAGTAGAATATCTCGCAAAACCACCACCAATTTGATCATAAATACCACCATCAGCCATTTTATCCATTGTTACGATCACAGCATTCAACGCATCTGAATTTTGAGTCAAATGATTGAATTGAAGTAAAAATTGATAGCTTACAGGAAGCGGGAACTTGGGTGCTCCTTTATGTCCACCAAGTTCAAAATCGAGATTCCTTTTCCAATTAGAAAAAATCTTTTCTAAATCAGACAATGAAAATGCTGCTTTTTCTGGATTTAATTTTATCATCTCGCTGGTTTGAATTCCTTCAGTGAGAGATTTGGCTTGAAGTTCTGCTTTTTCTGGATTTTCATTTACAAAATCCAATACTTTTTGGAGCATATCAAGCCATTGTGTGGATGTAAAATATGTGCCACCATAAATTGGTCTTCCATCGGGTAATGCGATACAGTTTAATGGCCAACCTCCTCTGCCGGAAAGTAATTGAATAGCATTCATGTAAACCTGATCAATATCGGGTCTTTCTTCACGATCCACTTTAATTGCAACAAAATGTTCATTCATGAATGTTGCTACTTCTTCATTTTCAAAACTTTCATGTTCCATCACGTGACACCAATGACAAGCAGCATAGCCTACACTAATTATTAATAATTTGTTTTCAGATTTGGCCTTATCCAGAGCTTCTTTTCCCCAGGGAAACCAATTTACAGGATTATGTGCATGTTGAAGTAAATATGGGCTACTTTCATCTATAAGTGTATTTGTATATTTATGTTCTTTTGAGTTCATGTTACCCTTTTCAGTTTTTGTTTTTGAAAAACAGATTGTTGAGATCAGATATATTATTAAAATAGGATAGATGATTTTTATAGAGGTTACAGTTCTTTGTTTTTGCAGCCATTTTTTATTAGCATTAATATTCATTTGTTGCCTTAGTTAAGTTCTAGTTGTAAATAGTAAATGTCAAATTTATAGACTTTAGAGGTGTTTTATAAATAGAAGGAAATATTGAATGACTGAAATGAAAAACAGATGTACCTGGTGTGGTGAAGATCCCTTGTATATTTCTTACCATGATAATGAATGGGGAGTACCTGTTCATGAAGATCAACTATTATTTGAATTTTTAGTATTGGAGGGAGCACAGGCTGGATTAAGTTGGATTACTATTTTGAAAAAACGTAATAACTATAGATTGGCTTTTGATAATTTTGATATTGAAACTGTTGCAAATTATACTGATGGTGATGTGAATAGACTTTTAGATAATCCTGGTATAGTTAGAAATACACTTAAAATAAAATCAGCTATAAAAAATGCACATGGTGTTCTCAAAATTCAGGAAGAATTTGGTTCATTTAATTCATATCTGTGGCAATATGTTAATGAAAAAACAATACAAAATGAATTCAAATCCATGGCAGAATTACCTGCAAAAACGAATCTTTCAGAAAAAATGAGCAAAGATCTAAAGAAGCGTGGATTTAATTTTGTCGGGCCAACAATTTGTTATGCATTTATGCAAGCAATTGGAATGGTTAATGATCACACAACTGATTGCTATCGGTATCAAGAATTAAAATGATAAAAAAACTTTCCATACAGCAAGCAAGAAAAATCGTATTACATTCTCAGAAATTGCCACCAATTAATCAAAAAGGAAATGCACTTGCTGCTACTTTTACAGCCATTGAAAATCTTGGATATATTCAGATCGATACGATTTCTGCAATTCAACGTGCACATCATCATACTTTATGGAATCGTAATCCTAAATATAAAAATTCTCATATAGATCAGTTACTTAAAGATAAGAAAATTTTTGAATATTGGTCACATGCTGCAGCCTACTTACCTATGAAGGATTTTCGATTTAGTTTGATTCGTAAACATGCTTTATTATCTGGTAAAGATAATCACTGGTTTGTTAGAGATGAAAAACTGATGAATTATGTATTACATAGGATTGCTAATGAAGGTCCGTTATTGACAAGAGATTTTAAAAATTCGGGCAAGAAAATAGGGGAATGGGGGAGTAAACCAACTAAACAAGCTTTGGAAAACCTTTATATGCAGGGTGATCTGATGATTCCTTATAGGGTAAATTTTCATAAAGTTTATGATCTTACTGAACGCGTAATACCAGATAATGTTGATACTACTCTTCCAAATAAAGAACAGTATGCTCGTTATTTAATTATTAGATATCTACAAGCAAATGGATTGGGACAAGTTGCAGAAATATCATATTTATTGAAAAATATCAAACTACTGATTACTGAAACGTTACAAGAAATGGTTTTAAATAATGAATTAATTCAGGTATTTGTTGGAGAAAATACATACTATGCATTACCTGATGTTTTGGAACTACTCAATAAACCATTAGCAAAAAGTAAACTAAAGATTCTTTCACCTTTTGATAATTTTCTAATTCAAAGAAAGCGTATGAAATATTTCTTTGATTTTGATTACCAATTGGAGTGCTACCTTCCTGCTGATAAACGAAAATATGGATATTTTTCATTACCAATATTATATGAAGGGAAACTAGTTGCACGAATGGATTGCAAGGCCGAAAGAAAATTATCGTTGCTACAAATTCATAATATTATATTGGAACCATCACTCAAGAAAATGGATGACTTTGTTAGTGTTCTGTGCAAAGAACTTAAATCATTTATGCTGTTTAATAATTGTAAAAATGTGCGTGTGAATAATACAACTCCAATTAATTTAAAATCTATAATTGAATCTGAAATCGAAGGTATGAAAATATGACAAATATCAGTTTTTTTTATATTTATTGATCCTTGTTCTCACATTTTTCTGCAAATTTCGATAGAAAAACATATAATCATAGATATGATATTCACCTTCAGAAAAAATGGGTAGTACAGGTGGGTATTCAACTGCAGTTATATCTATAATTTTCAACGTTCCTCTCTCTGGACATATATAAGCACCGGTGAGATTTGGAATTTCCTGAACAATGTCTCCACTGTAATTAGTGAAACATGCACCGAGGTTTAATTCTTTGCTTATAAAAGTTGTATCAGTTGTCCAATTCAGCGGATTGATTGATAATGTAGAATTGGGAACAATAAGTGATTTATCAATATAATCTGCTTCACTGCTATAGCAAATCACCACTCCCAGATCATCACTGGATTGAGCATTTTTCAGATGAGTAAATTGTTTCACATCTTTTTCCTCAAGTCGCCAGCCAATCGCATAGGTTGCAAGATGTCTTTGCTGTAATTCTTCTTCATCAAAATTTTGGATAATCAAATCAATTAAATGTTCTGCACCCTGACTAAATCCAGCCAAAATGAAAGGATTATCACTTTGGCTCAAATAATAATCAAAAGCCTCGTCAATATCAGAATAGGCTGTTTTGAATCCATTTATTACTTTGTGGTCTGACGATTCATCTGAAAAACCTCTGATTTGGAAAGCAGTCAATCCAACTTGGCGATAATAAGGTGCATAAAAATTTACATCCTGATCATAGATTCCTTTTTCCATGTTGATGGCACCGAGAAAATTACTTTTCGTAATGCTATCATCGAGACTCATGTTGAGATTGACTGAATCTCCACCAAAAACTGTCGGTGCAACAAAGAAAATATCGATCTCTTCAGTTGGGTTTTCTGGAAAATAAGCCCAATTTGTCCGATCCTGATAAAGTGATTCATTTGAAGAATTAGGTGAATTACTATTACAGCTAAATAGTAATATAAAGCTGATGATTAATATGAAAAGTTTGATTTTCATTGGTCTCTCATAATAAAATTATCTATACAATTGGGTCGTTGCAATATTCTTTTCGCTTACAACTTTTACAGAAATTACCCATCCAGACTTCATCAAATTGATCCATAATTGATTCTATCAAATTCGCATTGGTTGTGATAATTCCCGATTCAAAATTGCGAGTGTTTTCACTTTTGATTCCTAAACCGGCACCTGTTAGATTTGCCGAGCCAGTGTAGGCGAATTTTCCATCAATAATTATATGTTTGAAGTGAACTCTTGGACATAATTGTCTTTCAATAGAGTCAATCAATTTTGGATATTTATCAAAACTATTTCTAAAATTTTCTCCAGGTTCTTTTGCATGCAATAATCGAATTGCAACATTCTTTTTCACCAGATCGTTAAGAGTTGATAAGAATGAGACTACTTTTTTACCTTTATGAACATGAAGATCTTTGATATCTGCAGTACCAATCCAAACAAAAGTTTTGGCTTTTGCAATTAGTTCGATTACTTCTTTGTAATGCTCTTGATTTGTGATGAATTGAATACTCATTGAAGTTACTTCTTCTTCGCTACCACAATGTCTCTTCGGATAGATTTATCTACCATGTGTTCAAACTTGCCATAGACTTCATCGGACATGATTTCAAATCCGTGTTTCTCAAAAATTTCATTGAGTACATCAAATCCAGCCACATAGGAATTCCATGCAATTACTACAATGCCACCTTTTTTCAGCAATTTGAACCAGTCTGATAGACATAGATCAAGTAATTCTGATGGATTACGCGTAATGGATTTTGATTTTTTGCTACCTTTGTTTCCGTGGGCGATACCATATGGTAAATCACCGACAATTAAATGCATGCTTTCATTTTTGAAATAATTTGAGGCATTTTGGGAATTACCAGCAACCATTTGGAATTCTTTGATGTTATCTTCTTTTTGGAATTCTTCTTTATTTCTGGCATATTTGAAATCATATTTTGTAATGGCTTCAGATTTCTTTTTGCCTGAAAGTTTATGTTTATCAAAACTATGTTTAAACTTTTCTTGCTCAAGATATTTTTTGAAGAAAACAGTGGCTTCATGTACGGACTTCTGTTCAATTTCCACTCCAAAAACATCAAAACCATGGATAATTCCTTCAAACATTGTCGTTCCTTTACCAGCGACAGGATCAAGCAGTCTGATTTTATCATCATATCCGAAATCACTGGAAAGCAATGCTATATTCACCATCATTCGTGTGAATTGAATATTTGTTTTTCCTTGATATTTCAGTAATGAACTAATCTTCTCGTCAACGAATTGAAATTGATCTCTTGGAATTGGAATTAACATTGATTTATCATTTACTTTTTCAAGTTTGAAAATTCCAAAAATAAAAGATAATCTAGATAAGATTTGCAGGTCGTTATCAGGAAGTGCATTCTCAGTTTCAAAAGATAAATAACGAAGGTTTGCGATTTCTTCGATTCCAATGTTAGCAGAAATTTCTTCAAGTCTTTTACATGCGATTTTTAATTCAGCTAAAGCCAAACTCGTTGCTGATGCAAAGAATACAGCATTGTTGCCAGGGTGTTGTAATATTAGATATTTATTCATTTAACCTTGTCGCTTTTATATTGATTGAAAAATATTTATTCACTTTTGATGGAAATTTGGTTTCATATGTTATGTAATTTATATTTTCGATATAAACAGCACACATCGTGTTTGAAACATGGTATAAGTTTTTATGTAACTCTTGTGGAATTCCATCTAGAATAGCTTTTAAAGTAGTATATCTTATTTTTTCAAAATCAAATCCATAGTCATGCCATACAATTATAGATTTTTTATTTTTTCTTAAGGGGAATGTTTTTTTTGTGTCGCTTAAGATACCTTCATAGGTATGGTCTCCATCAATAAAAATTAAATCAAACTGCTTATTTAATTTTCTGAAGTCATATTTTTGAGAATTCTCTTCTATACATTTAATTCCATCAAGACGATTTGAAAAAATACCATGGCTTTTGATGAAATTATCAGAAAAATTCATCGCTTTCATTTCATTTTTTGATAATGTTATTGATGTGCAATCTGATGTGACATCCCTGATATTTGACAAACTTTCACCTCGCCAACTACCTATTTCAAGATAGGAACATTTTTCAAATTGCTTTGCTAAAGATTTAAGGAGTATAAAATCTGTTAGGGAAGATGTACCTTTTAAAAAACTATAAGGTTCTATTTTTTCGTTTAGGTTTGGAATTAAATCCAGAATATCAATTGTTGGTAATTGGTGTAATTTATATATTTTTAGAATTTGATTTTTATAGTATTGTTGTTGCTGATTTCGAATACCAGTTTTGATTGTCGATATTGGATCACTTAATAAAATTTTAAGACTTTCAAATTTATTCAATGTAATTTCTCCGGATTTTCTATAATTGCTGTTTTAAGAATTCCTCAAAATCTAATATAGATAAAATCAGATTAAATTGTTTAATTATTTATCGTTTCCTTCAATCTGTAGTAACAATAAAGTGGCCAGGCATAAGCATGAGCAAAATAAACAGGAGAGTCACCAAAATTTGAGGTTTGGTCTGGGAGACCTTCACCTTCTATTATTGATGATTCAAAATTATCAGACATAGACCAATAGGATGACCAGTATTGTGGAAATTCTTTTGCAAAATTTTCAAAACTTATTTTTTTCAACAGGTCGTATGCTTTTTCAATGTCAAAACTTGCTACTCCCAAAATTACAGGACCAATGAGTGCATACCAGATGCCGCCATTTTCCCGTGATCCTTTGTCAAATTCAGGATCATCAAATTCTGGTTCCTGCTGTTGTCTTGCGCCTATTTTTTCTCCATCGTAGACTCTTTTTTGCATTTCTTTAAATAACTGATTTTTATAATCATTACTTAAATTATTTATTTGTAATAAGAAACCTTGAGGTTCGAGGAACATATTGTCATCGCCATAGGATTTCCCGGCAAAGTACATTCGCCTGGAGAATTTGTGGTCAGATAGATCTTTCAAAAAGGCTTCTTCAATTCTCTTTTTATAGTTTTTCATACTGACAAGGATGAGTTGAATTTTATTTTGAAGTTCTTTGTCCAGTACTTTTGATCCGGTAAATAGTTGTGGGATCAGATTTTCAAAAATTGTGGATACCATAGCGGAATTCATATAAGATTCTCCATCCCATAGAACTCGATTGTAAGGCTCTTTTACAATATAAAATATTCCATCATTCCAATCGGAATTTAATAACCTTACTAATCCATGAGGGCCAGTTCCAATTACATCTCTTAAAAATCTAAAACAGACTTCAATAGCATTTGCAACTTTAACTTTTGGCATTTCCTTATTGGGATAAAATGAACATGCCTCATTCAAAAATTGATAGTCTTTGGTAATTCTGAGATATTCTGCCAACAGCATGAAAAAATATAATTGCTGATCACTGGTCATGTAACTTTCTGCTGTGCAATGTCCATTACCAAACTCAATCAATCGAATTTCTCCCCATGGAGTTGTTCGCTTCATCATATATCGTAGAACAGATTTTGCCAATTTTGGATTATAATAGGGAAGAGGCAATGCATGTTGGTAATTGTCTCTGGCACTGGCATGAATTCCCCAATCATAATCGTAGGCTGTACCCTGTGGAATTTTGGTTTCATCAAAATATTCACTATAGGTTGCCATTGCTTCCAGATTGTATGCATTCCAGATCATTTCACGAGCAAAAACCTCATCGGTTTCA
>Ga0209692_10005427_pt1 | contig 10959 bp, 9 predicted proteins | sample tdDd472_FD_187129 | JGI IMG/M metagenome (GOLD analysis project Ga0209692, IMG submission 187129) | Marine sediment microbial communities from the Atlantic coast under amendment with organic carbon and nitrate - tdDd47.2 (SPAdes)... | ecosystem: Environmental > Aquatic > Marine > Coastal >...
GAACAGCTCGAGCAACTTCCGGTCGTCGTATGCTTTCGCCGCCAACGCGGCTTCAATGCGCGCTTCGCCGGCCTGGCTCAACCGGCCGTCCGCTGTCACCAGCTCCGCGACGTCGTTTGCCGCGACCGCGCGCTCCATGAATCGGCGCACGAACTGGCTGTTCCGGGACAGGCTGGCGTCGCCGCCTTCGTGCAGCGCCAGCATGGCATCGTCTATCGCGTCGGCATCTGCTGCCGCCCGTTCGCCCGGTGACAGCCCCGCCGTCGCCCGTTCGTTCGCTGCCTTGACGAATTCTCGGCGCTGCGCGTCCGTCAGGTTGGTACGTCGCTGCCGCACCAGCACCGGTGCCTCGAAACCGTCCAGGTTCAGCCCCTGGTCCTGCAGGAACTTCCGGTACGCCTCGGCCTCCGGACCTGTCGCCCGCTCACGGAACAGCCGCCGCAGTGCGATCGCGCGCGCATTGCCGCTCTCGACCTGCATGTCGGGCCCTATGATCGGCGCACCTGTGTCAGCGGTCGGCGACCTGCCGAGCAGTTCCGGCTGCAGTGTCCGCACCATCTGATCGATCTGCGCCCGGCTGGCCGCACGGTCGCGCTGCCGCGGTTGCAAGGTCGGGTCAAACTTCTCATTGCGCGCCAGATCATCGGCATGGCTGGTGATCAGATCCCGCGCCTCGACAACGGCATAGCCGACGTCGATCCGGCCGCCGCCAGGCACGAAGACACTGTCGCCCCCTTCCCGGGTCGCCGGCAGGGTGGCCGGCTCGACCCGCGGCAGCACGACCGGGCCATCCGAAGCGGGCGGCGCCGCAGGTTCCGACGCGGTTTCGACCGGACGGAACCGGTCCTGCCGGTCCAGATCGAACGACGCGCGCGCCGCATCCAGATCTTCCCTGTGAGACCTGGTGTCCCGGAACGAATCCGCCGCGGATGCTGCCTCCAGCTCCTGCCGGTCCAACGCCGCCATGGCGCTGTCGATTTCGGGCGGCGGATCACCAGGTCGGCCGAAAGCCCGCCGCCACGCCTTGCCCAGCAATACGGCGCCGCCGGAGAATGCGGCCGCACCGCCTGCCGCCATCGTCATGTTTTCGAGCGCCGGCCCGAAACCTGATTCAAGTCCCAGTTCCGCGCGCCGCGCCTGCACGTCCGGCTGCTGCACACCCTCGACACCGAAACCCAGCGCCGCTTCGCGCGCCATGATCCGCGCGAGACCGCCACCGCCGAAGCCAACGGGCAAGGTCGCGAGGTTGATCGGCGAGATCGTCGTCCGCAGCATCCCGCCAGCAACCCCGGCAGCGTCGGTCCAGAAGGAATCGGAAAGTCCCGCGATCCGGCTGGCGCGTGCCTCCGCCTCCAGAGCGATTTCGCGCGAGCGCGCTTCGACGCCACCGCTGTCGAGGATCCGCGACCGTTCCTGTGCCGGCACCCTGCGCCGGATCTCTTCTATGATCGGGTCCATCAGATCCGCTGCACTGCGACCCTCGGTACCGCGCGTCAGCACCTGCGGCGCGATTTCCTCGACCCATGCGTCGAAAGGGCGGCCGGTGATCGAAAGGACTGCTTCGTTCCGCTCCGCGACGGCACGGCGGTTGGTGATCGTTTCACCTTCCATGGTGTCGACCAGGCCGACCCGCTCGAACTCCGCCAGAAACGCATCGGTCGCAGTCGAAGGCAGCCCCGCAACAGGGGTCCGCCGCGCCCGGTTCATGACTTCCCGCGTGTCACTTTCCAGGAGTCCGGTCATCGCGGAGCATCCTTGCGCTGCCCGGCAAGGATCGCACGGCCGATGCCGCTCTGAGCCTTTGACAGCGACGCACGGCGATCCGCAATCCGCTGTTCCAGCGCCGCGAGATCCAGCACCACGGGCTCGCCCTCGGCGGTTACGACCGAACCGAGCACGCCGAATTTCAGCAGGTACACACCCGGCCCGATTGTCTGCAACGTGCCGCTGTCCCGCACCGCCTCCGCCGTTACCGGCTCGAGACCTGCCAGCGCGCCGTCGAGATCTTCGTCCTGCAGCCCGTCCATGAGATCTTCCAGCCGGTCTTCATCCCAGCCGCGCGGCAGGATCACGCGGGAATCGTTGAAATCGACCAACGGGCCGGTGGTCCGCTCCAGGGCCTCGTCGAACAGGTCAGGGTCGAAGGGCGCATGCAGCTCGCCGCGCTCCTCGCGCATCGCCAGATAGACATTCTCCGCCGCCTTGACGTACAGCGCCTCGGTTGCCCCCTGGCCGGCGAAGGCAGTCCCGTAGACCTTGGTCACGGATTCGCCGCGTTCGTTGGCCGATGGCAAGACGTTGTCGGCCGTCCGCCGCAGTTCCTCGCCCTTGACCATCTGCGGCCCGATTTCGGGAAACCCGGCGGCGATATATCCCTGCGCCGCGAAAATGCCCGCTCCATCCTGCCGCGCCACCCGCTGCATGACCCGCCGCGCCCGATCAGTGCCGAGGCCATCGACCATGGCGATCAGCAGCGCCGACTTGTCATCCGCGTTGGCCTGGTTCCATGCCCGAAACAGGCCGTCAGCCTCCGGATCGCTCAGAACCGCAGCGTCCGGCACCCCGAAAGCCTCGGCGTGACCGGCCACGGTTTCTGCCCGCTCGCGCCAACTGTCAGGATCTCCGAACTGAAGCGCCGGCAACTCGTGGCCCACCTTCATCAGATGGCCTACGAAATCCTTTTCGACGCTCTTGACGGTCGCAGCGATCAACTGCCGCTTCATGTCCACGACGCGCAATTCGGTCGGCGACTTGACGCCGTCCTTTGTCATCGTTTCCACGTCGCGGATCTGTTCCTGAACCGGCATCGCGCGGAAGTCCTCGCCCTCTAGCCGGATAGAGCGCGCCAGACGCAGTTCGCTCGCCGTTTCCCGTGTCAGTTCCGCCGTGTCCGACAGATCCACGTTGCCCGCTGCCGACACCCGTTCGGCATCGGCCAGAATGTCGGCTTCGTCCGGATGCCTTTCGCCAGCCAGTGCCATGGTCAGCGCCAGCCGCGCCCGATCGCGCGTCTCGATGATCCTGGCGCGGTCACGGCGGGTCTGTTCCTGATGTTCACGCCGCGCCGTCAGTTCGGCTTCGCGGTCCAGGCTTTCCACCCGCCGCCGTGCGCGATCGCGCAGCACGTTCCTGCGATCCGGATCAAGGTCGGAAAAGTCGTCAGCGACGGCAAGCGCCGCATCGGCCGCCCGCGGATCATCCGTCACCAGCCTGGTCGCCCGCGCGTCATCTACTTGCGAGAGAAATGCCCGGCCGATCTTCGTTGCCGATGCGGCATCCGGAACGAACCCGGCAACCGTGCCGTCAGAGATCAGGTCCAGGGCCTGCGCCACCAGCGCTTCGCGTTCCTCGCTGTCATCCGTCAGTGCCGCTTCGCCCGCAATCACCGCCAGACGGTTGTCGAGGTTTGTGCGCTCGTAGCCGATGCGGTTGCGCCGCACCTTCTCCGCCAATGAATTGAACGTCGGCGCCGACAGGGAATTCACGACATTGTCGAATTCCTCCCGCGCCAGTTCGGTCGTCAGCGTGTCGCCGATCCGGGTACGCATCTCGGCGACGTCCTCGCCGAAACCGGCGCGCAGCTGTTCCTCGTCGCGGCCCTCCTGATAGCGCCGCTTGATTTCACCCAGCTCTCCGACTGCCCGGGTCCGCGCGTCGGAAACCTCCGCGACCCGCTTCTGTCGGGCCAGCACGTCGATGGTTTGGAGTCCCCGATCTGCAGCGCGCGTCACGGCACTCAGATCAACGGGTTCCGGCGCCCTTGGTTGGGGCGCCGCTGGCAGTCGCAGGCTTGATTCGAAGCGTTCTATGGCCATCAGGGCACTCCTGACGGGCCGGGGTTCGACGTCCGCGTCGTTTGAACCGTGTTGCCTTTCAGTCCCTTCCAGGCGGTCACGCCGCTGATGGTCGACGACGCTGCACCGGCCAGCGCACCGAACATCGCGGTTCGGCCCTGCGCCTGAGCGTTCGCCGCATCCTGCCGCGAGATCATGGCGGAGAACCGGGCCCCGGATCTGATGGCCTGCGCATCGGCTTCCAGTGCCTGCCTGCTCTGCCGCGCCAGCACTTCCGACGAACCGGACCCGAGATCTATGCCGCGCGCGCCCAGGCTGGCGACCTGCCGCCCCATGACCTGCCGGAACTCGACGCGCGCCCGTTCTTCCTCCAGGACGCCACGGCGTTCCTCGAAGGCCGCGCGCGCGCGCAGGTTCTGAGCGTGCTCGTCTGCAGCGTTGGCCGCGCTGATGCCGCCGGCAATCGAGGCGGCTGCCGAGATTGCGGTGAACGCCATCGCGACTGTTGCAGGTTCACACATCAGTCAGAACTCGTTTGATAGACCGGCGTCAGCGCCAGCACCGTCATGGGTGCACCGGCGGACGGCAGCAGGGGGACATAGGGATCGGTGCTCCAGTCCAGATTGCAGGGCACCTCGCGGACACCCGAGACGATCTCGAGCGCCGCGCCATCGACATGACCGGAAGGGTTCAGCAGTTCATCAAGGCCCGGGTTGTTCGGATCCATCCGCACGATGCCGCCGATTGAATCCTTCAGATGCACCGCCAGCCGGATGATGTTCTTCAGCTTGTTGCCCGGCGCCCGATCGGGCACGTCCAGAACGGAAAGCGGCGCAATCTCGCCGCCGTAGTCCAGGCCGACTAGAACCTCGCTGGCCGGAATCTGCAGCTCTATCGCTCCGCCTGACACCGTCCTGGACGGCTGTGCCGCCCCGTCCGCCCAGATTGCCACCTCGCGGCCCTCAAGGTGGCCAAGACCTGTAACCGTTGTGGTCGGCGACCCGAATGATCCGCGCAAGGCGCTGTCCAGATACCAGGCGGCAGCGGCATCCGTCTTCCCCTCGCCATCCCAGGGCTGCTGGACGCACTCGATATATCGCTTGGTCACGCCCCCGACGACGCGGTCGACAATGAAGTAGACGTCCGTCCGCTTGCCATTGTCCGCCGGCACGGCAGCCACCGAGCGAAAGCTGTCACCTGACGTTGTCGACCGACCGGCAAACGCCAGGACCTGTTCGTGCTGTTCGAAGGTCATGCAGCTGCAGCTGCCGTCCTGCATGACGATCCAGAGAAGCCCGAACGGCGTTTTCGACCAGGCCATTTCCTTGATGCCGGGTTTGAAGAAATGTGCCGAGGCAATGGAAATGTCGCGCGGCGCGAAACGCTCGCTGTCCGGGTCGAAACTGATCTCGTAGAGCCCGGTGCCGTCGGCGCTCGAGAATACGGCCGTGGTGCCGATCTTCACCGGCTGCAGGCGCGCCGACCCGCGGTTCGAATGGGGCCGGATGACCGTATTGGCAGGAGTCAGCGCTTCCAGCTGGGTCGTTGCCTGACCAACATGTTCCTCGCCTTCCGTGCCGATGTGCAGCTGCACCATGTCCAGCAGCCAGTTGATGTTGTTGAAGCCCTCGGCCGACTCGGACAGCGTGAAATCCGAGGAATCGGCCTCGGTCTCGCCGGGCTGAAAGTCCGTCGGGCGACCCACCGCGGAAAACCAGATCGTGCGCGGCTGTGATTCAGTGCCGGCAACCCATATCCGCTGTTCCTTCTGGCAGATCGCCCGCGGGTTTCCGGTCGCTGTCGAGAATGCCGCCTTGTGCCAGCGATACGTGGTCTTCGACGAAATCACGCCGTCCGGCAGTTCACCGACCACGTCGGCCGTCGCCGATGTGCCGCTGGCCACCGCCGTGATCTTCACCACGCCGAAGCCGTTGTGGATGTGCCGCCAGATGACGCCACCCTGTTCCGACAGGGAATCGCCCTCGATGTGCACTGGCGGGTTCACGCCCGTGTTCGTGCCGCTGACAACCTCGTAGACCGCACCCACTGATCGCATCCGTGACCCGGCCGAAACCGTCGTGTTGCCTGTCCACTCCGGTACCGCGCTCTGGTCAACTTCGTTTAGGCGGAAGAAGCTGCCGACGTCGCCGGCAACGAACAGCGCTGCCGACGCCGTCAGAGTGATCCCGGTACCGGTCGCTGCACTGGCGCTGACGGTGAGGCTTTCGTCCAGGTTCTGTGGTGCGAAAGGTCCGTTTGCGTGCGGGAATTCCTCGATCGTCCAGCTGGTCGCGGAGTTGCGGCGCAGCTGCTGCCATTTGTGATTGCCGTCGACCAGATAGATAAAATCCGCCGTCTGCGACCACTGCAGGTTCGGAATATCGGCCGTCGCATAGGGCGAGGTGATTTCCAGCGGCGAACCGCTGCCATCATCGACCTGCGCCTGGTCACTGAAGAAACGGATATAGAGGTTCCCGAACTCCAGAACGAAGGAATCGTTGACCGAGAAGACAAAGGGAATCAGACGGACACCGCCGCTACCCTTGGTCTCGGCAATCCACCTTGTGCCTGGCGCCCGCGTGACCGCGCCGGACCTCTTGACGACGAAGTTGCGGCAGCGCCGCAGACCGATCTGGTATCGCCTGAGATCGCGCCGCGCCAGCAGTTCCGGATCAAGTTCGCCACCGGCAAAACTGGCCTGTTCCTGTGACCTGTCCGGCATGTCAGAAGTAACCTCCGCTGCGCGCGTCGGTCCAGAGGATTTCCCCCTCCTCGTCCCCCTCGAACTCGTCCAGCCAGCCTTCCTGGCTGTTGACCCGCTTCGCCTCGTGCAGCGCACTATCGTATGCCGCGCGCAGCTCCTGCAGCTTGCTTGTCGATCGCACCAGCTGCGGTGCAATGGCAATACCCAGGCGCAGCGCAAACGCCGTGACGAACAGCGCGGACCAGTCCGCGGGGCGCGTCACGCGATCGGTCGACCGGATCTTCACAGTCGTACCGAAATTGCCGTGGATCTGTGCTCCGTTCCGTTTCCAGCGCGCATAGGGATCGCGATTGACTTGGCGCACGACCAGGACCGATCCGGGCAGCGTATAGGCCGACGGAAATCCGAACGACGGCGCGGCAATATCCTTGCTCAGCGTGTGGAATCGGCTGGCAAAGCCCCAGTCGTGATCCTGCAATGCGGCGTCGCGCGCGACAGGCAGATGCAACCGGCACTGAGACGCCGCAAGCCCGCTCTGATCAAGGCTGACCAGCTGCGGGCTTTCACAGTGTGACAGCGCCAGATTGGCAACCGTCACTTCCGAATATGGGCTGGTGAGGCCGCTCATGGCGTGCCCCTTACGCGGGCGGGAAGTTGGGTTCGCTCAGGATGCGCGCGCGGTAGCGTTCCAGGGCGAACAGCACTTCATCGCGCGTCATCGTGCCCTTGAAATCCAACCGGAATTCCGGCGTCTGCGCGGAGGCGGTGGCCTGGGTGATTTCGTGCTGTTCCTCGCCGCGGTTGTAGTCGTATCGAAGGGTATCGGCCATTGCGTCGCTCCAGTCCTCGGTTCAGGAATTCCCGGCGGCAGGTCGGCCGCCGGGAACAGGTGTCCGCCTCAGTTGTTCGAGGCGTACTTGAGGACCATCGTCAGGTCGGAATCGGCACCCGCGACGGCCTTGATGCGGCAACGGATGGTCGCCAGCCCGCCCGGATCGCTCGTCATGCCCATCAGCGACCACAGCGGCTTTGCATAGTTCTGGATCGCGATGTTGGAATCGAGGACCGACGCGCTGCCGGCGTTTTCGACGTCCAGGCCATCCGTCAGCAGCTGGGTCTGCACGGTGCCGGAAATGACAGCCTCGATATCGACGGTCTTGCCGGCACCAAAGGCGTCGAAATACAGCTTCGAGTCGGGATCGATGACCGCATCGGTGGGGATCTTCGCCATCGCGTAGGTGGATTCGGCGTTGTTGGCCGTCACCACCTGGACAGTCCCCGTCACCTGGCGGACCTTGCCGCCGGAAAGCTTGGCCTCGATGCGCGTCGTATCGTCGGACGGATCGCGCACCGCATTCGAAAAAAGGGCAACCAGTGCCATTATCAGTCTCCTCTGTTGTTCGCTTGCTGTCTTCGGGAAGTCCGGGAAACGCAGGCGGGCAGCGGCGTTCAGCCACCGCCCGCCCTTGCGTCACACCGCGACGGCGACCTGCATCACCTTTTCTTCCTGAAGGCGCACGGCGCCGACCATCTGCGACATGTAGACCCGCCAGTTGAACTTCTTGGTCGAGTCCTGGCCGACCTGTGTGTTCAGCGGCAGCCATGTCCCCATCTGCATTCCGGACGGCACCCACACGGGCAGCAGCCGTTCGGTGCCTCCGGCGTTGGTCAGCAACCGTTCGGAGTGCATGAAGTTGATCTGATGGTAGCCGACCAGCCCGTCGTTCTGGTCGAACCGGAATCCCCGGATGTTCTTGTCCTGGGCCTCGTAGAGCGTGCGCAGATCCTGGAGATCGGTTGCGGACATCGCCATCCAGATCGGTTCATCGAATTCGAACTCGTTCTTCTGGTACTGGGTGATGACGGCATCGAGCTTGGCCTTGTTCATCCCCGTTGCACCTGAGGCACCGACGCTCGACAGGACCTTCTGAGTGGCCGGAAAGCTGATGGTCGTGTCACCGGCTTCCTTGCCGGCCTTCACGTCGGCAAAGAATGCCGAAATGTGCCGGTCATCCAGCTTGCGGTAGACCGCCTGGTGTCCCGCCTTCACCAGATCGCTCGTCGGGTCGGTCAGTTCCTTGACCAGATCCGTTTCGGCCAGCAGTTCACCGAACTCGATCTTCGGCTTCGGGAAGATCCAGCGGCGCTCGCGCGGGACACTGTTGATCGGCGTGTCGCCAAAGACGTCATCTTCGTCCTGCGCCTCGGCCTGGCCGTACTGTTTGACCGGCACCGCGTTCTCGCCGCGATAGCTCTGCGTCGAGAACTTGTCCATGAACCGGGACGTCTTCTGCTGCAGCAGGTGCTCGACATGCTCGGTATAGGTGGTGCCGTAGTGGAGTGTTTCGTCAGCTGTGGGCAACTCTGCCTCCTGAATTTCCGTGTTGAAGTGACGGTTTTTTCAGAAGGACTACCCGGATCGATGCCGGACCCTACCTGGCTTTTCTCGCTGCCTGGGCGTGCTGTCTTGCCAGCATGTAGCCGGACCCGGCCCGGTTTCAAAAGAAACGGGGCGACGGACTACCCGACGCCCCGGATCGTATTGCCGCACTTCGACAAATCGCAAATGATTTAATTCGCGTTTTTCGCTTTCGCCAGCAATGAGAGCTTGTTGTACCTCTCCACTGCAGCGTCATGGTCGCGATGACCGGCCGTCCGGAATGCGGCCTGGAATTCCTTGTCGTCCTTCAACGCTGCCAGCTGCTCACTGGCCTCGTCGGCGGTCATGTCGCCGCCGCCCGTCATGCCGCCGCCATCCTCGCCGAGTTCCTTGCCGAGCTTGTGCAGCGCCTTGGTCAGCGCCACACCGCCGACGACGCTTTCGAGATCCTTCAGGGCCTCGCTGTCAAACCCGAGCCAGGCGAACCCGCGCCGGGCAATATCCAGCGCGCCGTCTGTCTCACCGGGCCATTCCTGTTCCAGCGCCGCCTTATAGGCCTCCGTCTGTTCCTTCACCGACGCCATGCCGCTGGCGAAACTGCCGGCGCTGTCCTTGACGTACCAGTCATACAGCGCAGCAACAGCGTGCGGCGGTACATTGTTCTCGTGTGCCACCGCCCGGAATGCCTCCAGGCGGGCATTGTCGATCTCGAACCCTTCCGGCAGGCCCTCCGGGTTGGCCAGTTCGTATCCGTCAGGCTTCTCCGGCACGCCGAGTTCCTTCCAGCCGTCCCAGTTCTTCACGTCACCGTCCTTCACGGCGGGAAGGCTGCTCCCGACCCGCGTTGACAGCTTGTCGTAAGCCGTCACCACGTCCGCACCGGACTTGAACCCGTTCTTCTCGATCACGGCAGTCTGCGCTTCGTTCAGCCCCAGTCCTTCGTACCAGGCACCGCCCCCGCCCTCGCCTCCGCCGCCCTCGCCTCCGCCGCCCTCGCCGCCGGTCATGGTTGTGGTTGCCGGGTTTCCGTTTTCTTCAGCCATCGTGATTCTCCTGTGTCTGGAATCGCAGCAGATCTCGCTCTGCCGCCTCGATTTCTTCGGACGTCAGGTCCAGTCGGTCGCGGATATGGAACCACATGGCCTGCATTCCGCAGTTGAAAGCCGTTGTCGTGGTGTCTCCCGGTATGAACGGGGTTTCCCGGTCGAAACCGAGTCGCGCGAGATCCGCGAGCACGATGTGATTGTCGGCGAAAGCCCGCTGGTATGCTTGGCAGACCGCAACCGCACCGCGCTTGCCGTAGAGGCCGAGCACCCAGTTCAGCGCACTTGTCCTGGCCGCCATCAGGCCACGGCCTTCTGCATCTGCTGCACGATGTTCGCGCCCTGCTGTCCGACGTCGAGTGCCGCTTGCTGCTGTTCTCGTTCCGCCCGCGCCTTGCGACGCTGCGCGACGACGTCGTCGCCCAGGATCAGGTCTGGCGGCGCACCGCGGCCCTCGCGCATGTGCCGCACGAACGCGTCGCCGTTGAACAGATCCGCAGCGGCCGGGTCCAGTTCCGTCGCCCGCAGGATATCCTCGACCAGCCGCGCGCTCGACGATGCCTGCGCCGACTTCATCGCCTGGTGCAACGCGCTCTGGAAGGTGACAACCAGCGGCTGTTGCTGCAGTTCCGGCGGCGGCGGCGGCAGCTGACCGTTCCGAACGCCCATATCGACCCGCCGCGCGACCGACTTGGCCGCAAAATGCTGATTGATCAGCGTGGCATGGGGCGCCATCAGCCGCATGCGTTCTTCCTGCCGGTCAAGCACTTCCGTTGCCGTCATGCCGCTGCGCCCGACGAGCTGCAGCAGGGAGAAATAGAACGCATCCTTGATCTGTTCGCGGGTGTCCTGCATCAGCTCCAATGGGATATCGGCGCGGTGACCGGTATAGAGCGGCTTCACAAGCGGATTGCCGCGCTTGTCCAGCCCGCCGACCGTCACGCCGCCCGGTGTGGTGCGCAGCGTCTGCAGGGAATCCTTGTCGACTGCCAGCAAGGACGGGTTGGCCGCCCGCTGCCCGGCCTCCAGCTGGGTTTT
>Ga0209692_10005429_pt1 | contig 10958 bp, 11 predicted proteins | sample tdDd472_FD_187129 | JGI IMG/M metagenome (GOLD analysis project Ga0209692, IMG submission 187129) | Marine sediment microbial communities from the Atlantic coast under amendment with organic carbon and nitrate - tdDd47.2 (SPAdes)... | ecosystem: Environmental > Aquatic > Marine > Coastal >...
TATCCGCAATACTGCCTTGAACGAGAAAGGGGAGACCCAGGGTGAATCACCCAGGGATGAAGGCAAAATGATGAGTGCAGAAGAGGTGGCAACACATATTGCCAATGCTGTAGTAAAGAGAAAAGACCGATTGACATTGACATCTCAAGGGAAGCTTACAGTCCTGCTTAATAAGTTCTTCCCTAAATTTTTAGATAAACAAGTGTATAAACATATGGCTAAGGAGCCTGATTCACCTATTAAATAATAATGCTATGAATAATTTAAGTCACGATATTAAACCCAAGGATGGCTTTGGAGAAATAAAATTTGGAATTCCAACGGATAGATTGGTTTCAATACTTGGCGAAGCCGAAGAGATAGAAACATTCGAAGATGACGATGAATTCAATACTACTATCTTAAACTACTGGGAAATAGGTGTGTCAGCGTTTTTTGAAGGAACGGAGAATTCTGTTTTGTCTTGCCTGGAAACCGATATTCCGGATGCGACCCTTTACGGGAAAAAAGTTTTTGACCTTGACGAATCCCAGATTATCACCCTCATGGAGGAACATGGTTATGATGTAGCGGAGTCGGAAGAGGACCCCAGCGGTGAACGCCGCATTTCATATGACGATGCCCTGATTGACTTTTTCTTTCACGAAGGTGAACTGATTGCTGTAAACTGGGGAGTCCTGGTGAATGACTCAGGACAGATCGAGGACTTTTAGTCATTGTCCATTCAGCATTCAACATTTCCCATTTAAGTTAGGCACCAGGCACTCTTCATGCTCTTGGATGGTACATCTGTATTGTGCTCTTCAAATATTCCCTGTCCAGATGAGTATAGATCTCTGTGGTAATGATGGATTCATGACCCAGCATCTCCTGTACTGCACGTAGGTCTGCACCGCCTTCAACGAGGTGGGTGGCAAAAGAATGCCTGAATGTATGTGGACTTATGCTTTTACGTAGTCCTGCTTTTTCGCCAAGATCCTTTACGATCAAAAATATCATATTCCGGCTCAGCCTGCTGCCTCGTCGATTCAGAAAGAGGATGTCATCGTCACCTTTTTTGGGGCTGACCTGATTCCTGCTATTGTCCAGATAAAGTTGAATTTGCTTAATGGCGACTCTTCCAATAGGAACCAGCCGCTCCTTGTTGCCCTTGCCGATGACCTTTACAAACATCTCCTTAAAGAAGATGTCAGAGATCTTCAGGTTGACAAGCTCCGTCACGCGCAGGCCACATCCGTATAGTGTCTCTATAATGGCTTTGTTCCTTTCTCCCTCAGCCAAGCTCATATCGATGGCTTCTACTATCTTATCGATCTCTTCCTTCGAAAGGGTGTCAGGAAGCTTTCTGCCGGGTCGTGGTGCCTCTAAAAGGTTGGCTGGGTCATTTTTGATCTCATCCTCAAGATAGAGATACCTGAAAAATGCCTTCAAACCTGAGATGATACGTGCCTGTGAGCGGGCACTCAGCCCAATCTCATTAATTTGTTTTATAAACAGCTGAAGGTCAGATAAGGCCAAATCACCAGGCTTGCTTTTATTCAGGATGTTCTCTTCGAAGTCAGCAAACTTACCTACATCATTCAGGTAGGCCTCCACAGAATTAGGGGAGAGGGACTTCTCCAATTGCAGGTATGCTTTAAAGCCCTTTATGTAGGCGGACCAGATCATGGGGTAAAGTTAGAGATTTATTGATTATGGATTATTAATTATGGATTGAGGTGATTTGTCTTCGGATGCATACTGATTGATAAGTTCAAATGAGAAGATACTAATAAGGATTGGAACTGAAGAATTCTGATTTCAGAAGGAAGATTCCAATCTAAAATTTACTCAATAATTAATACTCAACCGTTAGAACTAACTCAATACCTAAAACACAACACTCAAAACTTGTTCAAGGGTCGTCAAGACAGATTAAAAATATATTACAAAAGCTTTGTTATTTAAATAATACTTTGTATTTTTGCACCCCGAAATTTATAGGAGAACGCAGAAAATGGCTAAAAAATCTAAAGATCAAAGGGTGCAGGTGATCCTGGAGTGCACAGAGCACAAAAACAGCGGTATGCCCGGTACTTCACGTTATATCACCACCAAAAATAAAAAGAACACACCCGATAGGCTCGAGATCAAGAAATTCAATCCGATCCTGAAGAAAATGACTGTACATAAAGAAATTAAATAAAGTATACCATGGCTAAGAAAGTAGTTGCTTCGTTACAAACCGCAGGTAAAGATTTTGCCAAAGTGATCAGGATGGTTAAATCACCTAAGACCGGTGCGTATGCATTTAAAGAAAGTATTATTCCTACTGATCAGGTAAAGAATTTTTTGGGAAAGAAATAAAAAGATTCAACCTCATTAAGAAAGCTTTTTCCTTTCCCGGAAGAAGCTTTTTTTTGTAATCAGGAACAGCATGGGCGTTTTTAGAATATTTTCAAAAGAGAAGAAAGAGAGACTGGAAGAAGGGCTGGACAAAACCAGAACCAGCGTATTTACCAAACTCTCAAAAGCCGTTGTTGGCAAATCAAAAGTTGATGATGAGGTCCTTGATAATCTGGAAGAGATCCTTGTCACCTCAGATGTAGGCGTTGAAACAACCCTGAAGATCATTGAACGAATAGAAGAACGTGTTGCCAGGGACAAGTACCTGGGAACCTCTGAGCTAAACACCATCCTCAAAGAAGAGATCGCAGCATTGCTACAGGAGCAGGGTGAGTCAGACTTGCCTGATTTTGAGGCTGAGTTGGAGAAGACTCCCCATGTGATCATGGTTGTTGGGGTGAATGGTGTTGGCAAGACCACCACCATTGGTAAGCTGGCCTACCAGTTTAAGAAGGCAGGAAAATCAGTGCTTCTGGGAGCCAGTGATACTTTCAGGGCCGCAGCTGTTGACCAGCTACAGATATGGTCAGACAGGGTAGGGGTACCCATGGCCAGCAAAGGGATGGGCGCTGACCCGGCTGCAGTTGCATTTGAGACCATGCAGCAGGCTGTTGACATGCAGGCCGACATCGTGATCGTTGATACCGCCGGCAGGCTGCATAATAAGGTCAACCTGATGAATGAGCTCACAAAGATCAAAAGGGTCATGCAAAAGGTCATTCCTGATGCACCTCATGATGTCTTGCTTATACTGGATGCCTCCACAGGACAAAATGCCATTGAGCAGGCTAAACAATTTACTGCTGCCACTGAGGTTACCTCCCTGGCACTGACAAAACTCGACGGAACCGCCAAAGGCGGCGTTGCCATAGGGATCTCTGATCAATTTAAGATCCCTGTCAAATATATTGGCATCGGTGAACGCATGGAAGATCTTCAGGTGTTCAACCGCAAAGAGTTTGTCGATTCACTCTTCCACGGATAACATATGGCTAAAAAGGTCAATATCATCACCCTCGGGTGTTCAAAAAATCTCGTTGATTCAGAAAATCTCCTGGGTGAGTTAAAAGCCCGGGGACTGGAAGTGACGCATGAATCCAATGATCCGGCTGATTATATTATCATAAACACCTGCGGATTCATTGGTGATGCCAAAGAGGAATCAGTGGATATTATCCTCGATTATGCTGCTGCTAAAAAAGAGGGACAGTTTGAGAAACTGTTTGTAACCGGCTGCCTGTCACAACGCTATGCCTCGCAACTTCGTGAGGAGATCCATGAAGTAGATGGGTTTTATGGCACTGAAGATATTCCTGCAATATTGAAAGACCTGGGATTTGATCCCAAAAAAGATTTGCATGGTGAACGGATGATCACCACGCCTTCGCATTATGCCTATCTTAAGATTGCAGAAGGATGCGATAGGAAATGCTCATTTTGTGCAATACCGCTCATACGTGGGAAGCATATGTCCAGAACCATAGAGTCACTTGTGAAAGAAGCTAAATACCTGGTTTCAAAAGGAGTGAAAGAACTGATACTGATCGCACAGGACCTGACCTGGTACGGCATCGACCTCTATAAGAAGCAGATGTTGGGTGAATTGCTGGAGCAGTTGTCAGATATAAAGGACCTTGAATGGATCCGTCTGCATTATGCCTATCCGGCCTCCTTCCCCGATGATGTTATTGAGATCATGCGAGATCGTAAAAACATCTGCAATTATCTCGACATCCCACTCCAGCATATCTCTGATCCTGTCCTAAGCTCGATGAAAAGAAGTGTAGGAAGTGCAGAGACATATCGACTGATGGAAAGGATAAGAAGCATAGTGCCAGATGCTGCTTTGAGAACAACAATGATGGTTGGCTATCCGGGTGAGACAGAGGAAGATTTCAAAGCATTAATAAAATTTGTTGAAGAGAGCCGCTTCGACAGGCTGGGTGTCTTCACCTATAGTCCTGAAGAAGGCACAGCCGCCTATGAACTGAAGGATGATGTACCGGAGACTTTGAAGCAGGAACGTATGGAAGAACTCCTGGCCGTGCAGCAAAATATTTCCCTGGGCTTGAATGAAGACAAGATAGGCAAGACTTTCAAGACCATCATCGACCGCCGGGAAGGTAACATCAGCATTGGTAGAACAGAATATGACTCACCTGAAGTGGACAATGAAGTGATCATTCACGACAAATCACTGCTAATTGGTGAGTTTTATAATATCCGCATCACCTCAGCCTCCGAGTTTGACCTTATTGGTGAAAAAGCGTAATTTAGACTTGATATTAAGTTTAAGCTTCCTACATTTGTTAGATAAAATCATTTATCATGAAAAAACCAATCCAACTATTTTTAGTATTACTTCTCATAAGCAGCACACATTTGTTCGCCCAGACCGAACTAGAAGTCAATGAATCAGGTGAAACCATCAATGTAACCGATGATAATGGCTTAAAGCAGGGAGAGTGGGATGTTACAGAGAGAAATATCAGGTCCAAAGGTCTTTATGTTGATGATATGAAAGAAGGTAGCTGGTTGTCGTACCATGCCAGAGGATTCCTCTCAAAACTAGAAACATATGAAAAAGGAAAGCTGAATGGTATTTTGATCAGCATAGATAACCGTGGATATATTTCCAGAGAAGAGTTTTATGTAGAAGGCAATCTTGAGGGGCTGGCTATAAAATATAAATATGGCGGCAATCCTCAATACAAGATCAACTATAAAAATGGCATTAAAAACGGGAAGTCAGAGCTTTATTATGAGAATGCACAAATGCAGGAAGAATCATTCTATAAGGATGGTGAGCGTGAAGGTATGACCATATGGTATGATCAGGCAGGGAAGAAAATTGCTGAATTCACCTATAAAAATGGAGTTTTTGATGGAATCCAGAAAACCTTTTATGTAAACGACAGCCTTCAGTCAATAGAATATTATGAGAACAATGTTTCCCAGGGTGAATTCCTTGAGTTTCATGACAATGGGCAAATGAAAGCCACCGGCCAGTTCCTGAACGGAAATAAAGAAGGCAAGTGGTTGGAGTATAACGAATTAGGTGTTTTAACTAAAGAAACACGTTATAAGGATGGAGAAGTAAAAGGTGAAAAAGTCTATTTCGAAGAGGCGGATCAATAATCCATATCAAAGTATAGAAGGCCATAACTGCTTCGGCTGTTCATCATCAAATTCTTTTGGCCTTCAGCTCGAGTTTTATGAAGAAGGGGATGAGGTCGTCTCCGAGTGGGAACCTAAGCCACAATTTCAGGGATATGGGAATATCCTTCATGGAGGGATCATTGCCACTATTATGGACGAGATTGCCAGCTGGTATATCTTTACTCAGCTAAAAACTGCAGGAGTCACCTATCAGCTGACAACAAAATATCGCTCACCCGTATACACCGACAAAGGCAAGATCACCATCAGGGCCAGGTTAAAAGAGCAAAAAAGGAGAATGACTGACATAGAAGTTAAGCTCTATGGTCATGATGGTAAACTATGTTCAGAAGGCGTTGTAGGGTATTTTGTATTCCCTGAAAAGATAGCTAAAGATAAACTGTATTATCCTGATTTTGACAGCTTTTTCGATGAAGATTAGTATTGAGCACTCACTTCTTCAATAAGCTTTGACCAGTGCAGGTCGCCACGGTTTTTTCCGAATCTTACGATGATAAGATTTTTTGAGGGATCAAGAAATATATATTGACCAAGGATGCCCTTGGCAAAAACGGTTCCATTGTCAAGAACCCTCCAGAAATATGTATAGGGATAGTCTTCCGAATCTCGTGAATCATTATTTATCTCAAAGCTGTTAGTAACCCATTCTTCCGGAATTATCTGTTCATCATTGAGTCGTCCCTTATTCAGGTATAGCCTGGCGAACTTGGCAAAATCCCGTGGAGCTGCATTGATACAGCAGAATGCTTTCACCATGCCATGTTTTTCACTGTCAAAATTCCATGTGGCAGGATATTCAGCCCCAATTTTGCTCCAAATTTTCTCTTCAAAGTATTCAGTAAAACGCATCCCGCTGGTCTTCTCAATGATCATGGCCAGTATCAGAGGATTTGCGCTGTTATAATAATATACGGTACCTGGAGTTTCATTGAATTTGAGCTTGTACACATATTTCTCAAGGTTCTTTCCGTAATAGAATTTGGCAGCATGGCCAAACGGATTGTAATATGTCTCGCTGAATTTGATCCCCGACCGCATGTTCAGTAAGTTCTGAATGCTGACTTTGTCAAAGCCATCATGTTTAAAGCCCTGTAGAAAGTCAGTTACAGGCTGGTTTACATCCTTTATGAGACCCTCTTTCACTGCAACTCCGGTAGTAGCGGAGACAAATGCCTTGGCGATGCTGAAGGATGGCATAATAGTATCGGCATGTACCCCCATGAAGTAGCGTTCATAGAGAATTGAGTCGTTCCTGATGACGATGAAAGCAGAAGTTTTATTTTCTTCAAGCAGCTGATCAAAATCACTGTATTTCGCCTTAGGGTCATGATCTTTGGGAATATCAGGAACAAGCTCTTTCTCAGCCTGGGAAAAGTTAAAAACAGGGGAGGAGTTATTAATGGTATAGTAGGGAAACCGTTGATGGTCCTTAGTGTCGGCGGTATTGAGCGAAAAATACCTTCCGACGTGACATCCGCTGAGAAATGACATGAAAGTAAAACTTAGGATTAAGATTGCAAGTCGATGCTTTTTCATTGCCCGGCAAAGATAGTATTTAAGTTTTGAGTTTTGAGTGTTAGGAGTTGGATTGATTTTTTTATTAATTTTAAAGAGCCAATAGAAACCTGCCACAATGAAAAGTTTTAAACTTCTGATTATTATTGTTTGTTTTTCATATTATGCTTCGGCGCAGACCATCGTAGCAACGACAAAAGACCCTTATTCCACTTTTAATCATAATCAACGGAAGGTTGTCCGAGACATGATTGATAATGTTTATGTTGTTTATACAGACTGGGTACCTCCTGTATATGTAATTAAAGGAATAAAACTTGATGGTCAGACGGGCGCCTGGTCTGATCCATTTTTTATTACAGAAGGATACAACCCAACTTTAGCTATCTCAGATGTATTTACATGGGATTTTCATCTTGTCTATCAAACACTAGACTCGATCAATATGATCATGTACCGGCAGTCTACCGATTTCTTAAATTGGGGAGAGGAAATACAACTTAGTGATTCCGGAGAAATTTCTAAAAGTCCTATTGCTGATATTGACAGCCTGGGTGCGTTGAATATATTTTGGCAGCAGGAGAATATGAATATCACTTCCTCCCTCATTTATACTAAGCTCCTGGACGGTATTCAACTTGAGAGAACAATGATATGTACTAAAAATGAGATCAATGACTATGCTATAGCCAACAACTTGCAATACATGACGAATGATCTCTTTTTTGGTGTTGAATTTAATCAGGATTCCGTTGCATTTTTCAGGTCAACAGATGGTATGATTAGTTATGATACCGTTTATGTTGCAGCAGGTACTCAACCCGGTATTACCTGTAATTCCAGTTATGAATACGAAGAAGATAGCCGTGTACGATTTCTCTATTTGAATCCATCGTCTTACCTTATAGAAGTTGAGGTTGATTATTACTGGAATGTAACAGAGATAGGTGAAATACCGGTTGGTTTAGTCGATTATTACTGCGTTGATGATATTGCACCGCCTATAGGATATAGCTTTTTATTTATGCAATCAGGGATTCTCCATCATGCTTTCTCATACGGGGTATGGTGGAATTGGTCCAGCATCATGGAGACGATCTACGGGTCTGATATTGCATTTCCTTCCATTGCATATAAGCATTTCAGTTTTGATATTGTTGATTTTATCTGGATGGAAGGCTATAGTGCGGAGAAAAGCATACACTATATGCGAGATGAGAAACATATTTGGAATGATATCGATGAAGATTCAGAATTAGGTAAGGGTTTTAGTATCACAGGTTTTCCGAATCCATTTTCAGACCAGCATAAGTTAAATATTAAAACTGATATATTCGATGCTTCTCCGTGTATAGAAATATATAATTCAGGCTCAGAATTGATCATTCGGCCATTAGTAAAGAAAATATCTGAGGATGAATATACGGCATGTTGGGACGGGAGAAATCAATCAGGTCATCGCGTTGATCCCGGATTGTATATCGTTCTATGCTCTGTTGGAGATAAACGAACAGCCAGGAAAATTATATTAGAGCCTTAAAAACCCCCAATTGTCATTATGTTAATAGCTTAAGGTGATCTCAAATGCTTAATGTAAATGACAAACTCCGCACTCTGCCCTTCGAACTTATAACTCCAGGTTGGTCATCTCATCAGTAAGCTCAAACTCATACTCAGGATACTGGTAAACAGGCATGACAGCTTCTGTTTGGGATACAGAGTAGCCATAAACTGATTCATATTCAGATGGAATTTCTCCCATGGCCTCCATTTGCTCCACGTAGGCCATGATAGATTTAGACTCTACTATGGTCACCTTACCCATTTTTTCTATGATAGGGCTGTGCCGACGGGTATGGTCATGATCAAAAAGAAGCACCCTCTTCCCACCTGGTGTAATTCCTATAGTTCTGAAAGATAGACTTTTCCCAACCCCTGGTAGGTTCAGGACATTCCTGTCGAGGGCCAGGAAGGGTAGCTTGGCCTTTTCCCGAATACTGCTAAGTATTTTCTTGCTATTCTGGGCATGCAATCCTATGTTGGCAATTTCCTCCAGATATTTATTAGGGAGTTTACCGAGTACTTTCTCCTGCATTTGTTCCTGTACTGCCCTTTCATTGGTAGCAAAGTTGGCTGAGTTTTCTTTAAAGCCTTTAATAGAAAAGGTATAATAGGTGAGCACACCCAGATCGTTCAAAACCTGGCGAAGCTTGTTGGTATGTCCCCGTTTCGATGCTCCTGCTGTGAATACCAGCTGGTTGGTTATGATCCATCCCGCTGATTGAAGGCGTTCGATAGCCCTTTTGGCCACTGGGGTGACCTCCATGGCTGTTTCAAAATGTGACTGGATCACAAACTGTGTCATCCCAATCTGAAGAGCCTTTTTCTTAAAGTTATTTAGCACAGAGATCAGGTCCGGGCTTACCCTTTGTGGAAGGTAGGCCAGCAGACGGGTGCCCAGGCGAATCCTGCGCATCTCAGCATATTTCTTACCTTCAGGCCGGTTCTTATTATCATTGATTTTTTGGACAGCCATTTCATAAACTGCATCCAGCACCATCTCCAGCGATTTATCCGAGGCCATCAAGGCATCACCTCCGGTGATCAGGATATCCCTCAACTGGGAGTCATTCCTGAAATACTCCATAAACTGCTGCAGTCGCTCTGGCCATGAGGCCTTGGGTTTTAACCTGTTGAGATCAAAATTCAGGTCACCACTCTGAAAGCCATACATACGTTGGCAAGAAGAACATAGTCCGGCACAGGCCCTTCCAACTGTATTAGGGATCAAAATGGCCACCTCCGGGTATCGTCTGTGCAATGAATGGCTGGAAGGCAGTACCCATCCCGCAGCATTCGGCTCACCTGGTTTCACAATATCTTCCTTCTCCCAGGCTACAATCTTACCAAACTCACTTACAAGTTCTTTGCTATAAAAGACATATTCCCGGATGGCTTCATCAGTGCCCTTGAGATGCTTTGGAGGTTTCACCAGGAGAAGTGATAGATAGTATGGATTCACAAATGTTGGGATGCCGGCAATTTTGGCTTTGCGCAACTGCCTCATTCTTCTTTCGGAGATAGAATGATCAAGAATTTCTATGAGTATCTCCGGATCGCGTATGGCAAATCGAAGGTGGAACAGTCTCGTCTGCCACCATTTCATCATCAGGGCATATTTCTCATCGTCATCCATCCCGGGCTCAAAAAAGAACTTGGCATCTTTGATCCTACCTTCATCCATCAGCTTGATGAACTTACGTATAATACGGTCCCTGTTCTGGTTTCTAATGGCAACAATCTCAGGATCGATACCTGAGGGGTGCCTGTCTATCCATTCAAGGACTTTCTTTTTGCTAGGAACACTCTTTTTGAGTGAACCATTGTATTGCCTGAAAAGCATGATCATGTCAAGGACAAAATCAGCGCGAAGATCTATTTTCTGATATTTGATACCAGCGAACAATTGTCCAAAGGGATCGGAGACAACTTCTTTTTTGCTGATGCTTGGATCCTGTACACGTATACCGGCATGTTCAAGGTAATCATGAATTCGTAGCACAGCTACATCCTTCCATCGAAGCTGATCAAAATCCTTAGGTGGAGTCTCCCCACTGGTACAGCATCTGAGCAAGTGGGGTCTCTCACTGATATAGGGCATGATCCATTTCCTGACAGCATCTTTGAATGCCTCAGGTGAATCAGAACGATCGATGAGTTTTTTTAATTGACGATTTTCTGAAAGTAGTAAGTTGAGTAATGCTTGTAGTTTGTTCAAAGACATACCTTGTCCTTTTGCTTTTAACATGTAATACCTAAACAAAAACCAGTGCTGTTTGTTATATCAGAAGACACAATCAAAAACCGATTTTAATCAG
>Ga0209692_10005432_pt1 | contig 10953 bp, 8 predicted proteins | sample tdDd472_FD_187129 | JGI IMG/M metagenome (GOLD analysis project Ga0209692, IMG submission 187129) | Marine sediment microbial communities from the Atlantic coast under amendment with organic carbon and nitrate - tdDd47.2 (SPAdes)... | ecosystem: Environmental > Aquatic > Marine > Coastal >...
TGGCTGGGGTGGCAGGATTCGAACCTGCGCATACTCGGATCAAAACCGAGTGCCTTACCGCTTGGCTACACCCCAGCAAGAGATGCGATGTAAGGGAAGGATGGTGCCGCAACCAAGATTCGAACTCGGGACCTGATGATTACAAATCAACTGCTCTACCAACTGAGCTATTGCGGCATTACTACCCTCTTCGACCTTATTATTACTTTTTACAAAGCGAGGCAAGATCGAATGCCTCATTACTTCTAATTTTCGAAACACTCTTCTATACGAGCTTAATTTCTTTGTCCAGCAAAAATTGAGAGATATCACTCATAATTCTAATTAATAATATTTTCGCTGTGTAAAAATTACAAATATCGACTACAATTCCTTTTATCCTAATCTTTAAGGTTACCACATATAACCACACATCTTTAACCACACCACCAAGATCTTAAATTTATGCCAGAACATTACGAAAGCCCGAGCTCTATATTATCGAGTGATACTTTAAAAACGATGGCCGCAGGCTTTATTGTAGCCGTGTTGATCAGCCTGCCCTTTTATAACTGGATATTTGATAATGGATGGGACTGGGCCGAAGGGTTCCCACTGGGCTGGCTCGGCGGTGGCCTGACTTACATGAGCACATTTTTCCATGAACTTGGGCATACGGTCTTTGCTTGGTTTTACGGTTACCCGACATTACCGATGTTCGACTTTAAACACGGCGGAGGGCTGGCTATCGGGCTCACCGATCAACAAATTCCAATCCTATTATGCGTTGATTTGGCTATTGCTTATGGTATTTACCATTTCAGAGAATACAAAATATTACAAATAGCGCTCACTGCATTACTACTTTTTAATCTAACCACAGCTTTTAACGAAGACTCCCGCTTTAACGTGATTGATTTTATGGGCCCGGCCGCAGAACCCCTGGTAGCAGCCTTTTTATTAATCCGCGCTTTGTTCGATCTAGCTCCGCGTGGCTGGTTCGAGCGCTTCTTAAACGCCGCCATAGGTTTTGCTATGGTATTTCAGGCCCTCATCAACAGCTACGGTTTATTATACAGCAGGGCACTCCGCTTGGTTTATTATGAGCAAAAAGGAAGCCATGGTTTTGGAGATTTTGACAAAATATCCTCCAGACTTATGTTCTTGGAGTTTGAAGGTGTTGTATATATCTGGGCATTTATCAGCCTGATTTGCTTGGTTTTTCCTTTCGTTCTCTATTGGTATGCAGGTCGTTCCGATAACCGGGATTTATCATCATAGACAAGGCGAGTACAAAAATTTGCATCTGAATGCAAAGCCGAGTATAAATTTGCAGATAAGCGAGAAAAGAAAATTACCACATAATATTGCGATAACGGTTGGTTTTTTGTGAATTTTTCTGTTAAATTACGCTTTGGGGCTTTATGGGTGCATCCGTATAGCTTACCAATTATGTTTAAATAATTTTGACTGGGTATTTGAAGTCGTGAGCGGGAAAGAAGAAAATACACTGTATGAAGGCGGCATAGGCTGGGCGCTTATGTTGATCATTCTAGCCGTTATGGTATGGATTTTCTGGCATTTCTTCCAAGAAGAAGTCAGAGATATGGTGCGCTGGATCCGTTATGCCGAAATGTGGGCCATTTCCTGGATCCTACCCTCTGATCATGAGTTCATGTTAAACGGTCGTACCTTTTCTTTCTTTGATTATTATGACGGATTTGAATTCAAAAAACGCATGAAAAGTGGCATAGAAATTGCGCACTACCCCGGTGTAACAGAATTTTACAAAAGTGAATTAGGTTATAATCATTTGGCACAATTCGCCGCCATGGCAATGCAGCCATTACGCTGGCCGTTTGTTGTTTTACTAAGCATGGCTGCTTTTTGGTGCATGCTTAAAGGTCCCGGCACACAATACAGAAGAAAACTAAGCCTTGAAGGTCTTATCAGAACACAGTCAAAAGTCTTCCCGACCACGGTGCCTTTTGTAGAGTTCAATCCATCCAAACAACCACCAAGACCACCGGGATCTCCAGTTCCCGCAGAATTACCCCTTTTTGCTGAAGCACTAGGACCAGAAGAGTGGCTAGCGTATAATAATGTCAATATACCAGATGGGAAGATTGACAAAGAGGATGCATCTCGCGCATTTATCAAACAATTAGGTACACCTTGGCGTGGATCAAAAAATCTAGCTCCACATAAACAAATTATCCTAGCTGCATTATGTCTTAAAGCTGCCCGAAAACGAGCTGACGCCGAAGACATGTTAGGGCGTCTGACCAAATGCTGGTCTTTCAAAAAAGGACTAAAGCTTTCCCACGACCCGAAACTTCTTTCCGAGGCCCGTAAAGTTCTACGTAGCAAATCTATTGCCGGAAAAACATTATCTCAAGTGAACCGCCATGCTTTTGAAACGACAGCCATGATTCGTGCACTACAATTTGCACGTGAAGAAGGTGGTGTGCTAGCCTCGTCACAATTCTTATGGTTACGCGCTCATGACCGCGTACTTTGGTACCCTTTAAACAATACAGGACGCCAAAGTTTTCATATGGAAGCTCTGGGCGCTATGTCTCATTTCAAGGCTGAAAAACTAACTCGCCGTCCTATACCGGTTCCAAAGGTTGATTATGCGGTACAGACCATTCAAGAATACATGAACTCAATTATGGCGCGCCCAATACCGCAACTCGATTACAGTAAATCGAAAAAACGCGGCGTAAAGAAGGCAGTCTAACCCAAGATTTTTATATAACTGCGTAAAAAACAAAATACTTAAACAAAAACAAAACATTTAATTAAGGCAGTAACGAACATGACGAAGGCAAATAAAAAAACATCCGCGGTTAAAATTGTTGATGGTAAGCTTATTTTGTCTTTACCTGATGCTAAAGAACCTGTGGTTTGGCAAATGGATCTTGAGCAAGCACAATCTGCATCTTTTACAGTAAAAGAAGACAAAAAAGCCAAAGCCTTTAACCTTGTATTTAAGACCCAAGGCGAAAAACAAGAAGAAATAGCACCTTTTGCCGACAAACAAGATGCAATTAATGTGCTCATGGAAACGTCAGAGGCACTACAAAACGCACAAGGCAAAATCCACACAAGAGCAAATACATCTGCACCGGCAGGCTCCGCGCCAAACAATGAAAAAGGCGGTAAACTTGGTGCTTTTTTGGCTGCAGCCTTAATTATTATATTATTTATAACATGGGCAGCATTTTCTTCCGCACCTAGCAAACTCACTGGCATGTCTAGTGCTGGAGGTAATAGCTATAACACAGATACCGGAAACCCGCGTGAAGCAGCTGGTGTCCCTATTTCTGCCGATGATTTTTTGAGTAACCGTTAAAGCAAGGAGTGTTTAGATTGAATTAGAAGCGAGGAGTGCAGCGTATTTTAATACATAAGCAACACAGCAACACTATTCAAACTGAACAATCGAAGCTATTGGGAGTTAATTTGTTTTAAATGGCATTAGACCAACGCAAATACGAACATAAACATGAGACCATATTACGTGATGTGCGGCCTCTTGGTACACGCATGGCTGACGGACTTAAAAATCCGTCGATATCGGCCTCTATATTTTTTCTATCCGCTGCCGCGATTTATGCAAATCCGTGGGCGCTAGCCTTCGCCGATGTAATTATCTTTTTTATGGGACTTTATTTTATCTGGCTGCTTTCACGCGACAGATCTTTGGCTTTTAAAATGCCAATAAGTTCGCGCTATAAGGATAAAAATAATGGTCGCGACGGAAAAAAAGGCAAGCCCGAAGGCATTTTATACCTAGGGAACACACATAAGACCCGCGAAGAAGTCTGGTTTACAAACTCTGACATTCGTACTCACATCTTGTACCTAGGAACAACTGGCGCTGGTAAAACAGAGGGGCTAAAATCCCTCGTATCCAACGCACTGTCTTGGGGCTCTGGCTTTGTTTATATTGATGGTAAAGCTGATACCGACCTTTGGTCTTCTCTTTCCTCACTGGTTCGCCGCTTTGGTCGAGACGATGACCTGCTCGTCTTGAACTACATGACCGGTAACTCGGATGCTAATGCGCCATCCAACACAATGAACCCGTTTTCATCCGGCTCCGCATCATATTTGACCAACATGCTAGTTAGTTTGATGCCCGAAAGTGGCGGTGACAACGCTATGTGGAAAGAACGTGCAGTTTCCTTAGTGGGCTCAATGATGCCGGTTCTAACATGGAAACGTGACAATCAAGAAATCCCAATGTCCGTGCGAACCATTCGTGATTATCTATCTCTTAATAATGTCATCAAGCTTTGCCGTGATGATGCTGTTCCTAAAGAAATTCGCGCTGGTATGAATGGCTACCTTGATACGCTTCCCGGTTTCATCGGCGATGCGTATGATGATGAAGGTAAAGTTAAGCCACCAGGACCTGATACACCGCAATACAATACTGAGACAGCCTCTCAGCAGCACGGTTATCTAGCCATGCAATTCACGCGCTCCTTGCAGTCTTTGGGCGATGATTACGGATACATCTTTGATACACAAGCCGCTGACGTAGACATGGTGGACGTTGTCCTAAACCGACGCATTTTGGTCGTTCTTGTTCCTGCTCTTGAAAAATCCGGTGACGAGATCGCTAACCTTGGTAAAATCGTATCCGCCTCTATCAAAGGAATGATGGGATCTACTCTGGGTTCCACTGTGGAAGGCTCATCAGCTGCTGTAATTGAGAACAAACCAACCCACTCCTCTACGCCGTTTATGACTGTGTTTGACGAGGTTGGATATTATGTAGCCGAAGGTATGGCCGTGATGGCCGCTCAAGCTCGTTCTCTTGGTTTCTCTCTTGTCTTCGCCGGACAAGACTTACCAGCCCTGAAAAAACGCGTACGTGAGGAAGCGAACTCCATTACAGCTAACTGTAACATTAAGCTCTTTGGTAAGTTAGAAGACCCGACAGAAACAAAAGACTTCTTCGAGAAAACCGTCGGTAGCGCAATGGTAACAGAAGTTTCCGGCTTCCAGATGACTGGCTCGTCTGAGCTAGGCAGTTATTATGACTCCCGTCAAGCAGGCGTACAGCTCCGCCCACGTGCCAACTACGACGAACTCCGTGGCTATAAAGAAGGCCAGGCCATTATCACATACGGCGACCAAGTATTTGATTGTGCAGTATTTTACTCCAATCCGGGATTTGCAAAAGCTATGCGTGTTACGCGCTTCATGTCCCTGCCCGCTCCAGATGACAACATTCTTAAACACGCAAACTCTATTACCAAACTACGTGACCTTATGGTTAACAAAACCTGGACGGCCGAGCGTGCAGATGTAGCCGTGGAAACCTCACCAGAGATTGCTGCACTTAACGAAGGATTTACCACTAACAACAAACCGGGCGCTAACCCCGTTGAAGCTGGTATAGCTGCACTTGTAGAAGTTCATGCTGTTTCTAATGATATTCCCCCACCAAGTAATGCCGCTGGCGCAGCTAAAGCGCCAACAGTTTCACCTACTAAGACACAACAAAGCTCGGGATCAGGATCAGCGCCATCAATCTTCGGCGGCGCACCTGCGACCCCGACTACTCCAGCGACCCCGACTACTCCAGCGGCTCCAGCTCAACCAGAGAAACAAACAGCGCCGCCCCAACCAACAGCCAAAACTGAACAGCCCAAAACGCCTGTATCACCAGAGGAACAAAAACTTATAGACGCCGCTAAAGATGTTCAAAAAAGCGTGTTTGAAGGACAAAACGACGAAGACAAACTAATTAAAGCTGCCGAAAATGTTAAAAAGAACCTCTTCGGTAAAAAACCAGACAATGAAGAGAAACCCGCTGAAACAGCAAAGCCTGCAACTGAGGCGGCAAAGCCCACTGAAAGTGCGCCAAGCACTAGCGATGAAAACAAAAAACCGTCAATCTTTGGCGAAAGTCCCGCTTCTTCTGACAAAAAAGATGATGACAAAAAAGATTAATACGTACACCAGCATAATGCACAGCCACGCTAAACAAAGCGTTAGTTTGTGCTGCGCTGATAGTATCTCGACTTCACCTTTCACCGGAGAAAAAACGTACACACCTAAAGCTGCGCATATGTGGCAAAGTCAAAACGGTAACGTTTTCTTTTATATTCTGCTAGGTGTCGCCTTATTTGGTGCACTCGCTTTTTCTGTTTCGCGTGGCATGCGCGGACAAACATCAATAGCTCTAAACCAGCGCAACATTGATTTGGCTGTTTCCGAAATCCTTTCTGAAGCACATGAGATTGAATCAGCAATTAACCGCTTACTCCAAAATAGCGTATCCGAAAGCGAAATTTGTTTTGAGAACGATCTATTCTCAACAGCACATAACAGCGCTTATTCTCTTATTTCTACGTGCTCGGATGACACGTACAAGCTCTACCATCGTAGCGGCGGGAATTTAGTCTATCGCAATATTCCAGAAGAATGGCTCGCCTCCTCTCACTCTGGTGACCGGGGTTACGGCGAATGGGTGTTTACAAATGTTAACGGCGTCCAAGGCATTGGTCAAAGCACCATGAGCGAAGCCAGCTCTATGGAACTGATCGCCTTTATTCCACATCTTAAAAAAGAAGTATGCAAGACAATTAACTCTCAACTTGGCGTAGGCTCAATAATTCCAGACAACAGCAATACCTTTACCCCCCAGCCCCTCGACAGTGGCTTCGTCACCACGTCAGGAGAGATTAACGCCGTTGATCTGGACAGTAAATACTCCGGCTGCTTTCAAAACAGCAATACGTGGGATTCATACATTTTCTACCACGTCTTGATAGAACGGTGAGTTAAGAAAAAATCAATAAAGGATGATACATCATGAACGGCGAAAAAAATCTCAGGATTCTTATTTCTAGTATGAAACCAAAATTGGAAAAAGAAATTTATGTATTTTGCACCTTGCCGCCCGGAAATAATATTCCCAAAGATATAAAACCTATAGGGATCTTTCAAGAACAGGAAGGCACAACTCTTATTATACAAAAGCAAGATGCAGAAAAAGCTGAGATTCTCTACGAATATGAATCACGCATGATAACAATGACAATCAATTCCTCGTTAAATGCTATCGGCTTTCTAGCTGCTATCACAGCTATTTTGGCGGAAAATGAAATTAGCGTTAATGCTGTTTCAGCGTTCTATCATGACCACCTTTTTATAGAAAAAAACAACGCAGAACAAGCATTGAAGCTTTTGGAAGAGTTATCAAAACAATAAACCCCGCAAAACAACATTTTGAAAAACTTATCCGCAGCACAAATATCAGTAAAAAAAGTTATCCGTAGGTACGTACACCAACGAGCCAATCTAGGCAAATAGCGTTTTCTTTGGACAAGGCATAAGAAGCGCAGCGTATAATTATACGTAAGCGACGAATAACGAAGTCCAAGGGGAACGATAGAAGACTAAACCCGGCTATACCATGTTGCACGTGCCTGCCCATGACGCATAATATAGCCGCCTTCGACCAATTCAGCCAACCTAAGCTTAAGCGTTGAACGCTTACCACGAGTCAGACGTTCGATCTCTTTCATGCTCAATCTATCATGCTTATCAAATAATTTGAGAACCTTTGTAGAGAGCGCTGGCATATTTACAATTTCCGCACTTCCGCGTTCTACACGATCTTTCAGCTTATCTTTTTGCGCTTTCAAAACCCCGAAAAAGAACTCTAACCATACATCCCAGTCAATCTTGCCTTTTGCCAATGATGCTTGAGTATACTTAAGCGACTTATAATAATCAGCCGCATTATCTTGCAGCAAAGTGTCCAAAGTAGAGTATGGCGCGTAGCTGTAACCTTCTTTGAACATCAACAAGATGATAAGTAAGCGAGCAAGTTTTTGGTTACCCTTCTCAAAGGGACAAAACTGTAAATACATTGCAGTAAAGATTGCAATAATAAAAAGTGGGTGCAGATCTTTTTTCTCAAACGCAGTGGCTACCCACTCCATCAAACGCGGCATAAGGCTACGTACTTCTGCCGGACTAGCTGCATTAAGGGTACCTAAAACGTCATCCCCTTTTTTAATCTCCAGCGGTATGCTCTCTTCTTTAAAAATACTAACCTGCCGCGCCCCTGTAAACACAGCATGAAGACGGCAAAGCAACTCCACATCTAGCGGCTGATCTTGCCAACTACGGGCTATTTCCTTAAAGTTTCGGCCAAAACTGGATACTTCACCTAGCAATTGCAAAGATGTTGTATGATTTTCCATCGCCGACCACGCACCTTTGAACTCGTCAATTTCACTGACAAGCCGAAGCATTTTTGGCGTAATCTTCACATTTTGTAATCCTAGCATGTAGCCAACTATAGCCATGAACGTACAAAAAATCAATCGTAACTTGATAGGAAAAATCGTTTTTTATAATAGAGGTTAGATCGCATGCGCACTTAACCCACGGAAATATCAAGAAAACATCACTCAGGAAGAGTTGCATTCATATCAGCTGCGCCAATCATAGGGCAATCGCTTACCCCCTCGAACATCTGCATGCCTCCATCCCGCTGTAGATCCAGCGCTCTCTTCACCGGACATTCCAACATTTTGGCATAGACATCATAACCTTTTTCGTTCAAATGCCCCCAATCAACGTGAATACTGTCGAATTGTTCTTTGTTGCCTGGAAATGCATTATGATCATAAAACATCCCGTACTCTTCAGACCAACCAATATGTACAATCGGCGCTGTATCAAGGTAGGTGATATTAGCAAAAATCAGGTTCGCCTTATCTTCAGCAAATTCTTTAAGCAATGAATTAAACCTGACGGGGAATGGTGCTTGGTATGTAGGAAATGCACCGACAAGAACAATGGGAATCTCCGTGCCATATAGCTCTCTTATCTGCATAATAATCTGAAACACACTGCGCCTATTAATACTGCCTGTTGCAGCATCCTCCTGAATGCTCTCCAAATTTGCTTTTTTGTAATTCCGCGATACCTTGTAATTCTGAATTTGCTTTTCATTTCCCACTAGTGTACGCATCCAGTTATTAACACCAATCTCAAGCACAACGACGCGAGGCTGATAGTTCTTCAAAGTAAAATGCATGCGCCCACTAGGCGTTTTACTCATGAACGCTAAGGAATAATACCACGGAATAGATTTGCGCGATCTATAATTATCTGTAGGTAAAAAAATGGTATACAAATCCAAAGTATCAATACCATTTACCCCCTGTACAGCCACAAAATTATCGTAATTATCAGTTAATATCCGCGGATAAAGATTCCAACCATTTGTGATAGAATCACCAATAAGCAGCACATCGACAACAGTTTTTTGCGCTTTTACAGGCGTTTTGCAAGCCCAGAACCAAACAAGATAGCCCGCAACCAACACAAAAACTACATAAATCAACGGCAAATGGCATTTTTTGAGCTTAGAATCCATACGTACATCCCTCATCACATTCTAGCAGGAGCCTCTATTCCCAATAACCCAAGTATTTCTATAAGCTGCGCATGGGTATGCTGACACAAAGCTAAATAGCTGTTCTTACGATCCTCATTTTTTTCAGACAAAATATGGCAATTTCCGTAGAAAGAACTAAATTCCTGAGCCAAACGATAAGCATAATCACATAAAATATGCGGCGTATAATTCTTCAGCGCCCCATCAAAATGATCAGAATATTCAGCCAAAAGCAAAGCTAGTGTACGTGTGCTATCATCAATAATATAGCTATCGCATTCCACCTGTTCCTCGACGCCCGCACGGCGCAACAAAGACTGAATACGTACAGCTTGGTAAAGCAAGTAAGGGCCTGTCTTTCCCTCAAAAGACGTCATACGATCAATATCAAAAACATAGTCCGATATCCGGTTATTCTGCAAATCAGCAAACTTCAATGCTGCAACAGCCACCTTATGCGCAACATCCTCGCGCTCTTCCCCATCCATATCAGTTGCCAAATCTGCCTCATCCAGCCGCGCATAAGCTTTTTCTTTAGCCATAGAGATCAGATCATCCAAGCGCATAACGCCGCCATCACGGGTTTTAAACGGCTTTCCGTCCTTGCCATTCATCGTCCCAAAGCCCGCAAATGTCAGCTCCGGCGTTTTTTCCTCAACAATCCCGGTAATACGTACAGCTCTAAAAACCTGTTCAAAATGCAGACTTTGGCGCTGATCAACGATATAAACTATTTTATCAGGGTTATAACACTGCATACGATCAATAATAGTCGCCATATCGGTAGTGCTATAAAGCACAGCGCCATCAGATTTAAGTAAAATAAGCGGAGGAATCTCCTTATTATCGCCCTCTTTAGCCACAGTTATAATCCACGCACCCTTATCCTCAAAAGCAATGCCGCGTGATTGTATATCCTTAACCATATCCTCAATATAAGGATGAGCATGACTTTCGCCCTTCCATTCATCGAAATACACGCCTAATGCTGCGTAATTTTTCTTCATCCCTGCAATAGATACATCAATAAACTGTCGCCACGTAGCCGTATACACTTCATCGCCATCCTGTAATTTATGCGTTGCCTCGCGCGCCAAAGCCATACGCTCCTCATCCGCTTTACAAGCAGCAGAAGCCTTAGGATAGATCTCGGCAAGCATCTCCATGGTAATCTCACCGTCAAAACCCATAATATCCAGCTCCGAGAGGATCATACCCATTGGCGTGCCCCAATCACCCATATGCACATCACCAACTGTCTTATAGCCAGCACGTACATGCATCCGGCGCAAAGTATCGCCGATAATTCCGCTGCGTAAATGGCCAACATGCATCGCCTTGGCAACGTTCGGGCCGCCATAATCCAGAACGATGGTTTGATCTTTTCCGCTTTGCTCTAAACCAAAACCATCATTAACCCCTGACTGGTTGAGGTGCTGCGCGATAAAAGACTCTTTTAGAACAATATTTATGAATCCAGGCCCGCCAACTGAAAGCTCCGCGAAAACTTCATCGCCAGCATTCTTTTGCAA
>Ga0209692_10005436_pt1 | contig 10943 bp, 7 predicted proteins | sample tdDd472_FD_187129 | JGI IMG/M metagenome (GOLD analysis project Ga0209692, IMG submission 187129) | Marine sediment microbial communities from the Atlantic coast under amendment with organic carbon and nitrate - tdDd47.2 (SPAdes)... | ecosystem: Environmental > Aquatic > Marine > Coastal >...
GAGGCCGAAGTCAGTCAACTCAGTCGTATGATAGGGCTGCAGATTCAACCCGGAATCTACTGGTATGATCCCTACTGCGGTGCCTGGGGTCGAAAAGGGGGGCCTTGCCTTGGGATCACCTATCCAGGACTTCCTGTTCGGGGACAATTAAAATCCGATGCTTCCGGACGGACGGGTACGGGTGTTTTCGTCAATGGCAGAGAATTGCACCCCTATGATGTGGAACAATTGTCCTACTGTACATCGGTTTACGCTGGACACTACTGGCTTGATGCCCAAATGAATTGTGGGTACGCCGGTGGCCCTCGCATCTTCAATTTGAAACAGCTCTGTAGTCAGGCCAGTAAACGCAAGACACGCAGTGGTTTGATTAGTGGGTCCGTCATGGGAGATGGGAATTTCATAGGGTTCATCGACAGTGAAGGCCGATCGGTCACGATTGGAGATTGACAGGATTGAATGCATTGGAAAGGACCGTGCACGATTGAAAGCCATTTGGAGAGAACAGCCTTAACACGCAATTTTATAGAAAAACATCGACATTTGGTCCAACGCGAAAGTCTGGCCGATTAGCTTATTCAAGCTGCTTCAAGTGAGTGGCTCGAATTCCATGAGCGAAGGCTTCCTTCAAGGCCCCTTGACCCTTCAGGCTCATCGAGCCGCGTGATCAACAACATCTCATTTAATAATGCCATATGACTAATAATAGGATCGGTATATTTTAGGAAACGCCCGAAGGGCGAACATAGGTTTAGCCCGGTTCATCAGGGCCGGGTAAGAATTGACAACATGGGTATGAGGCTCGAAGAGCCGGTACCTAGTGGCCCCAACCATGCGGCTTCTGTGTGGCGGAACACCATATTTCGAAAAAAAATTCAAAAAAAATATTAAAAAAAATAATTAAAAATTGACATAAAAGTAGTAACAAAAATCGTAAAAAATTTATCACAAAATGACCTCAGCGTTTCTTGGCAGCGGGTGGAGGAATCGAACCCCTACCTGTTAAGATACCCAAGTTTTCAAGACCCGTTTGTGCCCTGCACGGCACCCGCTTTTTGGAGGTGAGAAGGAGAATCGAACTCCTGTCGGCTTTCACCGGCCTGGGGTTAGCAACCCCGCACATTTCCGCTCTGTCATCTCACCTGAAATCCATTTTATGAATCGAGCCCGACACCTAGATTTGGCGTCTTAGTTGCCACCTTGTAATATGAGTGGAATTGGTCCCTCGACCTGGATTCGAACCAGGAGCGTTTGGTATCTCGAACCAAAGCCTCTTCCAATTGGGCTACCGAGGGATATGGGTTGACGGACGGGACTTGAACCCGCATCAGTGGGATCACAACCCACGGCTTTACCCTTAAGCTACCGCCAAATTGGTGGATCGGGAGGGACTTGAACCCACAACCCTTCGGGCTTAAACCGAATGGCTCTTCCGCTTGGCCTACCGATCCATTAACTGGAAGGGGGAATTGGATTTGAACCAACGATCACGGGGTCAAAGCCCGTTGCATTAGACCTGACTATGCTATCCCCCTTTGGTCTCTGTGAGAGGACTTGAACCCCTGGCTTCTCGGCCCCAGACCGAGTGCTCTGTCATACCGAGTTCCACAGAGACTGGCGTGTCCTCCTGGATTCGAACCAGGACCATCCTGCTTAACAGGCAGGCGCTCTTCCAATTGAGCTAAGGACACCGAAACGGTTGAATTGTCAATCAGCAAGTGGTGGGAAGGGCAGGACTCGAACCTGCGAAATCCGAAGATAGCGGGTTTACAGCCCGCCCCAATTGCCACTATGTGACCTTCCCAATTTGGTGAGGATGGTAGGACTCGAACCTACAACATCTGGCTTCTAAGGCCAGCGACTCTTCCTATTGGCCTACATCCCCGATTGATCGTCCCAAGCCATCGCATGGTCACATCCCCATTTTTTTTAGGGGCATCATCCTGCCTGGGTGTGTCTTATTGACTAGGCTGACTCTGGAGATTATGCGAGGAGGAGTTCCAACTCAGATTTGAGCTAGATGGGTAAGAATACAAATTGTGTAACATCTGAATACCTCCTCTAAGGATTCAAGTGCACTTTAGCAGAGAAAAACTAAGGTGTCAACAATAAATAGTATAAAAAGTGAGAAAAATTTTTTTTATATAAATATATTAAAATTGATTGTTTAGTATAAAGTATCTGTATCATAACGTCTCTCTATTCCTAATAAAAATCGGTGTACACAATCCAAGCAGCTATTGCCCTTAGTCCTCGTCTTGGACCAAGGGAGAAAGCAGTGGAAGCCTGAAGAGGGTCCGTACCGGTAAACGAATCGTTGATGTTGTTCTTGGCTGGATTTTGATGGTCCTGAAGGGCAGGCAAAAAACGTATATATACGCAGGTTGGTGATTTACCCAACTGAAACCGATAAGGGTTGGTTGGGAACAATTTCTTGAAAAATAACCTGCCCAGAATGCTTTTTGGCGGATTGACCCTGGTGGGATGGGGTATCAAGGTTGGGTAATGGCATGGCCTCGGGCTTGTGTTTTGGGCAACCATCTCTGGGGTTGGTTGAAACCCCAGGCTGGTTTTACCCTGCCGCTTCGTGGCAACTTTTGAAAACCTCATTGAAATTTGGATTTTCGTCAGCCAAACCTATGCAGAATACGATGGTTTTTAAGAACTCTGTGCATTTTGGTTACCTAATCCAGTTGCCAACTGTAAATGTCCTCATCATCACCCGTGCCGCCTTCTTTTCGGTCAGCCCCAAAACAAACAATTTCATACTTATGGTGTTCAGGGCCTGGACTATTGAATACATAAGTTCCCCGCCAGGGATCTTGTTTCAAGGAAGAAAGATACGGGCCTGACCACCCATTTATCCCCTCTGGGTGAACGACTAAATCTTCCATCTTTTCTGGGAAATGGCCTGTTGCCAAACGAAATAATTGAACCGCTTGGCTGATCTTTCTAATCTCCGTTTTCTGGCAGGTCTTTGTCTCAGGCCAGTAGGGAGGTGATTTTTTCGACGAGGTCCTCGCATGCTACTTCCAGTGAGGCCAGGTCCAGCTCATTAAGGCCGAGCTCCTGAGCCGACTCCGTGAGCTCCAGACGCATGTCGGGATCGTGTGCGGGAGCGATTCCTACTTTGGCACACAGCAGGTTTGAAAGAACGACGACATGCAGGGCCTGGTTTTGGGTTTCTTCGGGAGGAATCTCTTCGTGGTAGCGCACGATATTGACGAGGGAAGCTGGCAGGCCGGCTTTTTTGAGGTAATCTGCACCGATTTCGGCATGATGGGACTTGGCGATTTGCAGCAAGGCGGCCATGTCCATTTTTTTCATTTTCTTGCGGAAAGGACCATCCGATTTAAGGGCTTGTAGAAAGAGGACGTAACCAAAATCGTGCATCAGGCCTGCCGTGAAGATTTCCTCTGCGTTTTCCTGGTCCAATTGGGTGGCGATCTTCTGACTGGTAACCGCCACGCCAAGTGCGTGTTTCCAGAGACTCTGGAGGATGGGTATCATCTCCTGGTCTTCAGATGCATAGATGCGTCGATTCTCCAGGGCCGTTACCATGGTCTCTGTGGTACGCATACCCAGGCGTGTAATGGCCTGATTCAAATTGGTGATTTCCACTAAACCGCCGTACATGGCGCTATTCGCGATTTGGAGAATCTTTGAGGCGATGATCTGATCGGAACGCACGATACCGGCGATGGACTTTACGTTCGATTTTCCAACGGCTTTCAACTGTTTGATTCTGGATGCCAACCCAGGGAGCACCGGAAGTTTGACCGCATCCATATTTTCTTTCAGATATTCGTAAACGTAATTCTTGGGTTCGTTGCTGGCCGCTTCACCTTTCTTGTGAATGACATTCAGGGCCTCTACCTGGACTTTCACCGAAAGGAGTTGGGTACACTTCTCACATTGAAAGGAAAAGGCCCGCATGATTTCCTTGGAATCTTCGATTTGATTGTCAAAATTACAGAGAGGGCAGTTGACGAGCATGGATTACCTCACGAGTTCGAGTATCTGTGTGTGGGACCGACAGGGCGAGGGGATGGGTATTTTGTGAATGATTTCTTCAAAGGTTGTTTTAAGTTCTAACACTTTGAAAACCGCATCTTCGGCCATGGTGATCATGCCGCTGTGTTTCAGGGCAAGTTCGCGTAATTGGAAATTACTCAAGCTGCGAAGCATCGCATCTCGCACGTATTCATCGAGAATCAGTACTTCGTGAACGGCAATGCGACCGTAATACCCCGTGAAGTAGCATTTTTCGCAGCCTTTCCCGCGGAAAAATTCTTTTGATTTCAACAACCCCGGTGAAATGCCCAGACGTCTTAAATGTTTTGAGTGCGGCACATAGGCTTGGCGACAGTTTTGACAAATGGTGCGTATCAGTCTCTGGGCTACGACGGCCAGAACCGTTGATGAAACCATGTAGGGTTCGATACCCATTTGCACGAGCCGAATCAGGGCACCTGTTGAGTCTTCGGTGTGAAAGGTGGAATAGACTTTGTGACCCGTCATGCTTGCATGGATGGCCGTTTCTGCGGTTTCTTGGTCGCGAATTTCCCCCAACACAATAACATCAGGGTCCTGGCGCATAATATGCTTCAGGGAATGGGAGAAGGTTCGTCCAGATTTGACATCCACCGCACATTGGGTCATTTCCGGGAACATATATTCGACCGGGTTCTCGACGGAGACGATTTTCAGACCGTTATTTCGGATGTGCTGCAGGGTGGAGTAAAGCGAGGTGGTTTTTCCACAGCCTGTAGGGCCAGTGTAAAGAACAATCCCTGACGACGACGGCACGACCTCTTCCGTGTAGCGCATGAAGTTTTTTGGATTGAACCCGAGCTGGTCCAGTCCAAGTAAGTTGCTCATGGGGTTGAGGATTCGTATAACTGCAGATTCGCCTTGGACCGTGACAAAAATGGAGATTCTCAGATCGATATTGTGCCCGTGGTGGCTGAGTTCAATCTTGCCATCCTGGTGAACGCGTTTTTCGGTGATATCGGCTCCGGCCATGACTTTGATTCGGCTGATGAATTTGTTGTGCTTGCGCTTGGGAAACGAGTCGTATTCGATCAAATTCCCGTCCTTCCTGAAGCGGATTCGGGTTTGTGCCTCCAGGGGTTCAATATGAATATCCGATACACCCATCTCGATCGCCTGAGTGAAATAATCGTCGATCATCGAGGCGACGCTGCCTTCCTCCAAATCCTGGCCCAGGGTACGTGCGCCTGCTGTTTTTGGTTTTTCCTGCAGGTATTGAAAGAGGAAATCCAGTTCCTCATCGGTGACCAGGGCAATCTCCACATCTTTTTTTAATACTTTCTTGATGGTTTCCAGGGGAGCAAGATTGTCGCTGTCGGAAACAAGGACCTGAATGCGATCGTCCCTTTCACGATAGGGGCAGACGCGGTTCTGTTTCAGAAAGTTCAGGGACATTTGGTCCGTGAGTGTCATTTGAAGCTTGCGAAGTTCGGGAATGACACGCTCAACACCCTTGTGGATTGCCAGCGCTGTGCAGAAATTAGCGGGCGACATGAGCTTTTCTTCAATAATAATTTCGCCAAATTTCTTTTCCGGACTTTGTGCCTGTCGCAGCAGAATGAATTCGAGTTGATCCTGGCTGATAAAGTCGCGTTCCAGCAGGGTGTCCCCAATTTTCGATGGACCCGATACGCTCTCCAGGCACGAGCGTAATTGTTGGTCTGTGACAAATTTGAGTTCTTTTAGAATGCGACCAAGCCGTTTCTTGGTTTTTAATTTCGATTGAATTCGAAGGGCCGTTTCGATCTGCTTCTCTGTGACATAGCCCTGTTGGACTAGCAGCTCGCCAATTTGAATTTTCTTGTTCATCAATTCGGATCCCGCTCATGTGCTCTTAGGTCGAGGTGCCTCGTTAAAGGGCGACCTGGAATACTTATCGAATGATCTTCAAAAAACATGAACCGCTTTTATCGCTGGCCCGGTTCTTATGAACTCGCCGGAAATGTTTTAACCGTTTGAGTCAGACAGCGTTCGATGTAGGTGTTCATGGTAGTGCTTCGTGATTCGAATTCCTTAAAGAGCGCAAATTGATTGCGGGCTCGATCCAGGTTCTGGTCGGGGTAGGAGGTCTCGAAATAGCAATCGCCGTTCAGGTAATCGGTGGTGAAACGGGTTGCCACCATCAGGGTTATGGCGCAGGCACCAAAAACAAGGTTTTCTCCTTCCTGGGGCGTCAGAATGGAGCCACATGCCTCCAGGTATCCGCGGGAAAGGGCTTCAAAGAAAGGCATGTTCATTTGAATATCTGTTGTCGCCACATCCTCGGCATGGGGGGAAGTCAGTGATCGGACCAAGTCTCCAAAATCAGAAAGGACCGAACCGGGCATGACGGTGTCGAGATCAATGACCGCAACCGGCGCGTAGCTATGCTGATTCAAAAGCACGTTGTTGAGTTTGGCATCGTGGTGGATGACTCGCTTGGGGAGGTTGTTTTTTAAGTCGTCGAATGTTTCAAGAGTTCCAAGGCAGGAATGCAGTTCGTCAATGAAGTCCTTGATCGAATGATGGCGATGAACGCGGTCCTCGCGTTTTGCATCTTCGAATTGCCGAATTCGGAGTCGACCTGAGTGAAACCCGGTGATTGTCTCGTGAAGGCAGGTAGTATCGAGGTCACCGAGGAAATATCCAAACTGGCCAAAAGCAAGTCCAGCCGAATAGGCTACTTCGGAACTTTCAGCTGTCGAAGCACATAGCGCGTCATGGAAAAATGGAAAGACCCGCCAGTACGAGCCTTCATACCACATCCCGGGTCGCCCATCGATGGTTTCCATGGGTGATAAGACTTCCATGGAATAACTTCGATCCTGCGATGTGCGTTTCTTCCGGTTCAAATGGTCGCTGACAAATTTGATGTTTGCCATGATTTTTTCGGGTTCTGAAAAGACATCTGTATTGAGCTTCTGAACGATGACCGAGCGTCTGGCCTGGTCCGTAGCAAGCTCAACTCTAAGCGTTTGGTGGATGTGTCCGCCAGGCAGGATTTCTGTTTCCAGGATCTCCGAACCTTCCACAAAGTAGGAGAGAACCGCCTTGAGCCGCTCGTGGTTAATAGCGAAACCCATGATTCACCGTGCGGTTAACAGGGAAGGGTAGAGGCCTTCTTCAGTCATTTGATTCAGGGCGCGCTCGACCTCTTTTCGGTCCTCGCGATAGGTTACCCCATACCATTTGGCCTGGGTTGGATAACATGACACGTCGATCTCTCCGGCTCGAAGCCGATCAAATACATGTGACGGCAAATAGAACTCGGCTTTGGATTTGTTGCGGTTGGTGGCTGCAAACTCTTTGAATTGAGTTTCCAAAGAGTCGAACATGTCAGGGTGAAAGCCCCAACAGTTCATGGAGACGGGAGTTTGAGCCTTTAGCTCTCGCGAGGGATCGGTGGTGTTCATAAAGGATGCGGTATTTTGACTGGAAGACTGGATTTGGATGCCGCCTAATTCAGTGATTCCGCGCAAATGCCCCGTATCATCAATTTCACAAACCCCTCGGGATACCGTCCCGTGTGGTGATACGGTCTGTCCCAATGAGAATGAGATCATGCCGAAATGATGCGGGTTGCAAGTGGTTTGAAGGAATTTCGCCAGTTTTAAGAAAGCATCTCGGCCATAAAAATCGTCCGCATTGATGACCGCAAAGGGATTCGAAATCTGGTCTCTTGCAGCTAAAACAGCGTGGCCAGTTCCCCAGGGCTTTTCACGAACCGTGTTCAGGTCTGGCCATGGCAATTCTTGTTCTTGGAATGCGAGCCTGCAGTCGATCTGGCTTTGCCAACGGTCAACAAATTGGTGCTTGAATTCAGATTCAAATTGACGTCGGATCACGAAAACCACTGTATCGAATCCTGCTTGGATGGCGTCAAAGAGCGAATATTCGAGAATGGTGTGACCGCCAGGACCGACTTGGTCGAGTTGTTTGAGTCCACCATAGCGGCTACCCATGCCAGCTGCCATGATTAAAAGGGTAGGCTTGCGGGTCACGTTGCTTCTCCAGCGTCCTGGCTATGCGTCTGTCCCACCTGACGATCAAGGAGGTCGTTCCACTCCTCAAAGCGCAGACGAATTGTGTCGAAATCGGTGTCGTTATCGATGTCCAACGCCATAGCTCCGTAATCGGTAGGAACGATCTTAAAGCGAGTTTCGAGGATTTTGGAAATATAGGACTCTGGTTTGTGAATGCGGTTCCGTTTCCGCAGCCAATTGGGGAGACGCTGATATCCCTTTCGATATAGGATGCCCGTGAGGGATGCGTTAAGGAAGAACGAGATGGCACCGGGAATGCGAACGCAAAGCTTGGATAGCTCGAAAACCATCCAGACGATATTTTTTAACTTCTTTAGGTACCTCATTGAGTAGGTTTTCCGAAGGTAGCCCAGGTTGTGAATATTGGCAACGCGGGCCAGGTGCATGTTGCTGATGCGAAAATCTTCTTCGGCCGTATGAAAATAGGCCATTTTGATGCCAGGCAGCGTTTCTGTAGGGTAAAAATTGCTAAGGGCTTTGGATGAAACGACGCCCGAAAAGAAATCGTATTTATCCAATTCGCATCGATCCAGGAACTGTTCAACTTCCCCCTTTCGCGCAAAGGGGATATCACTTGGAACCACAAAAACCCATCGATTTGGATCCTTAATTCCGCCGGTTTTTTCCAAGGCGTTTAGAGCACTGTTTAGAACATCGCCCAAATCATCGAAAACCAAGATGTTCGACTTCTTTTCCGCGATTCTCTCGACAAACGGAGTCATTGCGAGCACTTGTTCAATCGGTTCGCGAGGCCCCGTAATCATGATGCGCTCGATTCGTTCTACCTGAATGAGCTGGTTCAAAACGTACCACATGATCGGCTTTCCGTTGAGGGTTAAAAAGGCCTTGTTGTTCGAACCTTTCACGTCCTTATAGGCGTGTCCACTTCCTGCGAGAACCACACAATCCATCTAATTACCTTTACCATACCGGATCATATTTAAATCGCCGGCGCCTTTCAGCATGCATCAGGGGCCTAAATTAACATGTCCCTAGGGTATCTGTCCATAAATCTCGAAGTTGGATGCAATCAAAAGGCAACAGCAACTCCCGTATTAATTCCACAAAAGCAGGTGTTCGATCCGTGTGTCGTAAGTTAAGCGCCGCGTTTCACAGATCAATTTGATCGAGTGGTAGATGGAAAACCATTCCAAGGTTTATTTTTGGCGCCTTTTCCATTATGCTATCACCTCTCATACCAATTCTTCTGGTCATTAATCACCATGAAACCGATTCGTGAAAACCAACTTGCCGCATATAGGGATTTTCGATTTAAATTCTCGATCAAATTCCTTAGAACAGGAATCCTTATCGGGTTCGGGAGCTTCTATTTCTTTGCTTTGCTCGATTTCATTCTGGTCCCCAATGAAATCCTGACCAGCTTGGGGCTTCGTCTGCTCGTTTTGCCGTTCTTTGCATGGTCGCTTTATCTCGCATTCCGCACGGATCGCTCGGGCATGTTGGACTTTTCCACGTCCTGTTTGATTGTGATGGGCTGTTGGGTCCTTTACCTGATCATCGCTCTCTTTTATGAAAAGAATCCATTGGTCTTTTCCTATTACCACGGCATTCACATGATCATGATTTTTGGGACCATCCTTTTTCGAAAATCGACCAAAGAACTTATTGGCGTCATTATTTCGGTGTGCATACCATTTCAATATGTGGTTTGGACTTACAAAACGACCGAAGGGATTCTCAGTGGTCCGTTCATGATGCCTCAATTTTATTTTTGGAGTTCTGTTGCTCTTTGTTTCATGACTGCCTTCGTAGTTGAGTACTTTTTTCGCGATGTGTTCGGTAATTACATCGAGCAGGAACAATCCAAACGCAAAGCCGATGAGGCGGTTAAGGCCCGTTCTCGTTTTCTTGCCAATATGAGTCACGAAATTCGTACGCCAATCAACGGGATTATCGGAATGACCGACATCCTTGACGACACCGAACTCACTCAAAAACAGAAGGAAATCCTGCAGGTCATGCGGGCTTCTGCCGATGGTCTCGTTTACATCATTAATGACATTCTCGATTTCTCAAAAATCGAGGCAGGACGATTAGAGTTCGACAATCAGCATTTCGACCTCCAAAACACGTTAAAAACCACCTTTAAAATATTCGAAGTTCGAGCCCAGGAAAAAGGGCTGCGGTTTATTGTGAAACTCGATCATGAACTGCCAACTTGGGTGTTTGGGGATGAGACGCGCTTTAAACAAATTCTTTCAAATCTTCTCAGCAATGCTGTTAAGTTTACGTTAAAGGGTCGGGTCACTGTCTCGGTTACCAAGGGCGAGGAACGGGAAAAGGAGCTTCAAATAGGTATCGCGGTTCGGGACACGGGAATTGGGATCTCCGATACGGACCAGAGCGCGCTCTTTCAGCCATTTCATCAGGCTGCTTCGCGATCGTTTGAAGGTACAGGCCTGGGCTTGGTTATTGTCAAATCGCTTGTTGAACGCATGAAGGGAAGCATCGATGTCACTTCCAACGAAACCGAGGGCACGGTATTCAAAGTCGATGTCTGGTTCAATAAGTCCAAACGCGAAGTGGCAGTTCGAACCGACTCAGAACCTGAAACGCCAACCTTTAAAGGTGGAGCTTTTCGCATACTGCTCGTTGAAGACAACCTCGTTAACCAACGAGTCGCCCATTACCAGCTGAAACGGCTGGGCCATGAGGTTGAACTCGCAGTTAATGGATTGGAGGCCGTTGAGAAGATTAAGGCATCTAAATACGACCTCGTTTTCATGGACATTCAAATGCCCGTCATGGATGGTGTCACCGCAACGCGCCTCATCAGGGAATACCAAAAGAAAAGCGGAGAGCATCCCGTTTGGATTGTGGCCCTTACCGCAAATGCGATCAAAGGCG
>Ga0209692_10005437_pt1 | contig 10941 bp, 3 predicted proteins | sample tdDd472_FD_187129 | JGI IMG/M metagenome (GOLD analysis project Ga0209692, IMG submission 187129) | Marine sediment microbial communities from the Atlantic coast under amendment with organic carbon and nitrate - tdDd47.2 (SPAdes)... | ecosystem: Environmental > Aquatic > Marine > Coastal >...
ACATCCAAAAATAGGGCCTTTGAACTAAGCGTTTTTTGAATCTATCGACCAACCCACTTCTGAAGTCTAGGCCCACTTATTTTATCTACTAGAACGTTATCGTTCTTACTCCTTGATCTTGCCCCGCGTCCGAAACTGCTCTCAGCGTGATTCTATTTTCTCCACGATCTAGCGTGAAAGTACACTGAAAGAATCCAGTCTCAGGTCGATAGGTAAAGTTGCTAATATTCCTACTATTAACCATTAGGCTAATCTGTTCAGCCGTCACGTTTTTAACCGTAGCGGTAATTGTACTTCTCGCCACACCTGGATTCAAAGGATTAATAGTGGGTTGTGATACAGACTCCACACGAACGAAAGGAAGATCACCTTGTGGTTCTTTCGGGACATAATTAATAATCCGTCTGGCATTTGCGTTTCCTCCCTTGGTGGTAGCCGTGATGGAAATGCTATTCCTCGGATTTTTAAGTGCCATTTCGAAGGTTAATTCCCCATTTCTTGGATCAAAGCTGAACTCGGTGAACGGACTGCGATTGATATTCATTTGAATTTGATTAGCCGCTGTCACATTCTTCAAGATGGCTTTGACAAAATAGATGTTTTCTCGATGCGTTATTTCTTCTTCAGCTGGCGCAACGAAGCTGATACTAGGTGGCCTGGAACGGATGACAGGCGTATAATTGATAGTTGCGCTGGCCTCGTCAGATCCATTCTTGTTATTCACACTCACTTTTATCGTATTGTCACCTGCCTTTAAGTTGGTGAGGTTGGCAGTAAGGGTTTGCCCATCCCACTTGAAATCGGTTACGGGTAGATTATTTAAGGTAACGCTAATTTCTTCTTGCTGGGCTACCTCTTGTGTGGAGGCACTCAGAATCGTACTGGCCTGGCTGACCTTCGTTCCATTCTGTGGTTGTACAATAGTGACCTGCGGTGGCTTTGGCGGCGTATAATTGATAGTCAGTTGGTCATTATCATTGCCATCTGCATTTTGGGCACTTACAGTCAAGGTATTTCTCCCAGGGATTAGAACAACTTGGGCAGTAATTTCTTGCCTTGCACTTTGGAACCCAAAATTATTGACAGCTTGTCCATTTAAGGTAAGTTGTAATTCATTTCGGCCTTTGACATTTTGTGTTTTGACCTTAACTGTTACGCGTTCGGTGGTGGTATTGCTATTGTTTAAGGGACTAGTAAAGGATACCGTTGGCGGTGTGGCTTGTCGATAAGTTACATTGACGGTATCTTCATCACTACCATCATTATTTTGAACCCGAATTCTGATGGTATTATTTCCAGGTCTGAGGTTGAGGTTAGCTGTTATTTCTCCACGGAGCAGGTTGAAGTTGAAATTACTGACAGCTTGGCCATTTAGTGATAGCTGGATTTGCCCTTTATTGGAAACCTTGGCAGTGCTAGCACTCAATTGCACTTGCGGGGATTCGATAGTTGCATTGTTAGTCGGACGGTCTATACGGACAGTAGGTAGCACCACTTGTTGCTGAAAACGAATGCTCACCTGGTCTTCATCTTGTCCATCATTATTACTGACGCGAATTTGAATGCTGTTATTATTAGATTGAAGCCTTAATAAAGCAGTGACTTCTCGCCGAGAATTATTGAAGTTGAAATCATAGACTTGGCGGCCATTTACAATCAGCTCAATCTGGTTCTTTTGGGTAACGTTTTGAACATTAGCCCTGAAGTTTACTCGGTCGCTACTCACTGTCTGATTAGCAGTAGGTTGAGCAATGGATACGGTAGGTGGGTTGCTGCGATAAGTAATGTAAACTTGATCGGTATCAGATCCACTGGCATTGTTAGCCGTTACCTGAATGCTATTATTGCCTGGAATGAGCGCTACATTAGCGGTCACTTCCTGGCGGGCTGCATTATAGCGGAAATTGTTGAAAATCCGACCATTAACTAACACTTGGATGTCGCTAGATCGATTTACTTCTCTAACCGAAACCACCAAATCGGTGCTAGGACGAGTGCTCGTGCTATTATTATTTGGACGTTGGATGTTGACAATAGGTGGACGACGAATAATGACTTCTTCGAAGCGTTCTACACTTATTCTATCCTCGTCTTGTCCATCGATATTTCGAGCTCGAATAAGGATTTGGTTAGCGCCCAGTTGCAATGGAATATTCGCAGTGACCGTACCATTTGAGAAACTAAAATTATTGAAAGCTCGACCATTGAGGTCGACTTGGATATCATTTCTATTGTTGACCAATTGTACGGTAGCTCTGATGTTGGTACTTGCAGATTGGGTACGAAATCCATTGGCAGGAGACGTTATTCGTACCTGTGGAGGTCTTTGCTGACGGGGTGCTTGATAGATAATACTGGTTTCAGCTTGCCCTTGGCCCGCTTCATTTTGAGCAAGGATACGAATGTTATTTGTTCCTTCCTGCAAATTCAGATTTGCACGTAGGATGCCGGTATTAGCATCGAAAGAGAAATTAGATAAATTACGACCATTCATACGGACAGAAATACCAGCGCGCTGGGGCACATCGGTAATACTGGCTTCCAATTCATAGCTGCGATTTTCAACCGTAAATGGCGAACGACTAGGCCGAGTAATGAGGACGGTGGGTCGCGCTCCAATATCTAGGCTAATCGTGGCAGATTCGCTATCTTTTCCAGCAGTGTTACTCGCTTCAATTTGAATGCTGTTTGCACCTGCTTGCAAATTGATCTTGGCTTGAAATTGGCCATTGTTAGGGTTAAAGGTGAAATTCTGATTTCGGCCATTCACCAAAAACGTAACCTGGTTTTTGCGCTCTATCTCATTTATGCTGGCGGTAACCGTATAATTAGGTGATGAAGTGCTTGTAGAAGCACTGCTTGGTTGGGTAATAATGATGTCAGGTACCCGAGCAATGGGTGGGGGAGGAGGCGCTTTTTCTTCATAGAAGATAATGACTCTTTCTTCATCACTGCCTACGCTATTCGTTGCTCTAATGATCACTACATTTTCTCCATTTTGTAGCCGGAAAGGTTTACTAAATTGACCTCGGTTGTAGGTAAATGACTGTTCACGACCGTTGATAGAACAGCTTACATCCGCCCCATTTTGTACATTTCTAATTCTAGCCCTTACCAAGCCATTGACGACTGGAGAGGTGTAGGGGATCGTATTGGGCGTGATGATTTCAATAACCGGTGCTACCAGTCTAGTTTCTCGCGGTCTAACCTTCCAGCGTAGTGCAAAATTGGTATAGTGGTAGATGTCGTTGTTGGGTTCTGCCCACTGGTGTCCATCCAGGATATCAGTGCCAGAGAAGGTAAATCGATGTCCAGCATGGATCGAAAAATTGGGTGTTACATCATAACCTAATTCGAAACCTAAAGAGGGCATTATGCCAATGGTTCCTCCTTCTGCTTCAAAACCGTCGGCCAGTGTTTCGAAATCGCCATCCAAAATCGCCGACCGCAACTGAGATTGGATAGCGCTTTCAGATTGTTGCTGATTCAAGCCTGCATAGTCTTGGTAATAGGCCTGTCCACTGGCATTGGTTTGGTCAATTTTGGTGAGAAACCAATCGAAGCCTAATCCACCATAAATGGAGGCTACTACACCCGTTTTTTCGCGCAATTGATTGAGCGTGAGAACGGCTTCCAGCCCCAATTCAAAGACGTCGGTTTTATGATTTTGAAAAACAAAACCTTGCGGCTCGGCCAAACCTGCTGGATAGTTGGTATAATCTAATAGTTTAGTACCATTTAATGCGGTGTTTTCCGCGATGTCAAAGGAGCGTTTACCATCAATACCCAGTTGTTGAGCATATAAGAGCCTTCCACGTAAGTCGAAGCTAATGGGAGCACCGGGTTTGTAGTATAAGTTTTTGGCTAGTGTGGCTCCAAGGCCAAATCCTTCATAAAGCGAACGAACGTCACTAGATTGGTAGGAAAGTCCGGCATTTAAACCAAAAGTATAGTATCCAGCTTGCTGCTGTACTTGTTGTTGGGCGAAAGTTGGAATGGAGAATAGGCAGATGGTTAGCCAGGCTAGTAACCACCGACTTAGTTTAAGCGTAGCTGGAAACATCCATTTTGATTGGCTTATCATGGTTGAAGAGGTTTTAGTTAGTATAAGTTTGAGGCGAAGGATTTCTTATTAGACGGTGATTCTAGGACAATGTAGCAGCTTCAAGCCATAATTCAAATGAATACATATTATTGTATTAACAATTTGAAGTACTAGCTCGGGAGATGACTGATTAGCAGCGGAAATTACTATTTTACTGCAAGGTGTTGATAATGAGTATTTAATTATATTTCTAAATAGGAGTAGACGTCGAGCATGAAAAATAGATAGCCTCTTTGAATAAATGTTAATAAAAGGTATAGGTTTTGGAAGCTTTAACGCAAATTTAATCTCTTTTTCAAAGCAGAATGATCTTATATAAAGAAAAGGTGATATAAAATAAAAGGTAATTTATTTGTAAAATATAGTAAATCCGTATACTAGCAATACTGGATTTGATTATTTTTGAGCTTGTATTCTACCCCACTATTTGAGATTGCCTTGCATTGTCATCCCCTTTCTAAAAAGTTCGACCACAGAGTTCTTATCTATCTCTGACGGTGATTTAGTTTGCCTATTAGCTATTTGGGCAACTTTACTCCTTATTTTATAGTATAAGATGAATTGGATATTATTTCGCTTCATAGCGGAGACAATTGATGTAGCTATGACTATAAAGTTACTCAGTAAATCCCATGAATTAAATAGAAAAGTATGTGTAAAAGACTTTTACTTAGCTTTACCCTAGTTAGCCTTTCGCTGTACAGTTTTGCTCAAATTTCAGATACAGCTAACTATCGAACCTATGATGGTTCTTTCAATAACTTAGCAGAACCGGACTGGGGCGCTGCGGGGTCTAATCTGTTACGCTTGGTATCAACCGCATATGCCGATAGTATTTCTGCGCCAGGTGGGCTGGATCGGCCTAATCCTAGGACGATTAGTAATACACTGTTTTCTCAAGAAAATCCGATCAATGACCCATTAAGCCTTAGTGATTTTTGCTGGGTTTTTGGGCAATTCATTGACCATGATATAGGAATAACGCCAGACGGTCAAGAATCTGCTATTATAAAGGTACCTACCGGCGACCCTCACTTTGATCCATTGGGTATGGGTATAGCTATCATACCTATGCACCGTAGTCTATATGATCTTAATACAGGCACAAGCGCAGAAAACCCTCGACAACATCCTAATATGATTACTGCATTTTTGGATGGCTCAGGCGTATATGGCTCTGATGTAGAAAGAGCTGACTGGTTGCGTTCATTTGAAGGTGGGAAACTGAAAGTATCGGAAGGCAATTTGCTACCCTTTAATACAATGGATGGGGAGTTGACTGGTGAGCTGGATGAGAGTGCGCCCGAAATGGATAATGCAACGGGTATTAGCGACAAGTTTTTTGTGGCAGGTGATGTAAGGGCCAATGAGAATCCCTTATTACTTTCCTTTCATACCTTATTTGTTCGTGAACATAATCGACTTTGTGATCAACTGATTATAAAACATCCGGATTGGGATGATGAAGCACTATACCAACAAGCTAGAAAGTTAATTGGTGGTTTGATCCAGTCTGTTGTATATGAAGAATGGTTGCCTGCAATGGGCGTCAATCTCCCAACTTACGAGGGCTACCAAGAGAGTGTGAATCCTCAGCTTTCTAATGTATTTACTGCTGCCGCTTTCCGTTTGGGACATACCCTATTAAATAGTACGATTCAAAGAATAGGTAATGATGGCGAGGTGATTCCACAAGGGAATTTATCCTTGCAAGATGCGTTTTTTAATCCATTTGCCATGATAGAGACCGGAGATATAGATCCTTTTTTCAAAGGGATGGCTACGCAGGTCCAACAAAATATGGATCCCAAGCTAATCAATGATGTCCGAAATTTCTTATTTGGCCCTCCGGGGGCTGGTGGCTTAGACTTAGCCGCCATAAATATTAATAGAGGAAGGGAGCGTGGGCTACCTGATTTCAACACGGTTAGAGCCTCGCTTGGGCTGCCCGCTTATGATTTCTTTCAACAGATTAATTCTAATGCAGGCGTATTTACCCGCTTATTATCTATGTATGCAGATATTGAGGATATTGACCCATGGGTAGGTATGTTGGCTGAGAGCCCGATGCCGGGGGCATTATTTGGTGAAACCATTATGGAGGTTCTTACCCATCATTTTCAGGCTTTAAGAGATGGCGATCGTTTCTATTATTTGGTAGACCCCATGTTGACCGACGAAGATAAAGACTGGATCAAGCAAACGACATTGCATGATGTGATCATGGCCAATACCAAAATTAGCTTGATGCAGGATAATGTATTTTCAGCTATGCCGCATAGCGAAATCTGTGCGAATATGACAGCGGAGGTTGAAGGTGTAGTGACCACGGAATCGGGTGCTCCAATTGCTAATGTGAATCTTTCCCTGGCTTTATCTGATGAGGCTGGTTATGACTTTACGACTTCGGAGGAGGGAGATTATTACTTTACAGATTTATATTCTTGCCAGGTAACGGAGCTTTCAGTACGCAAAGAAGGAGGTTTGACCAATGGAGTAACAACGGTTGACTTGATTTTGATTCAACAACATATATTAGGGATAAAAGACTTGCCAACTCCTTATAAGATTATTGCAGCGGATATAGACCGGAATGATTTTGTTTCTACAATAGATCTTATCTTTTTACGGAGAGCTATTTTAGGGATAGACCTTAATTACCCGAATGAGAATACTTCCTGGCGATTTATTGCAGCCGATCATCACTTCCAGGATCCCAGTAATCCATTTGCGGAAGAATTTCCAGAGACTTACGATTTTGCTAATGTGCCCTCCGGACTTGTGGGGCTAAACTTTATTGGGGTGAAGGTAGGAGATGTAAATGAAAGTGCCGTTACTAGTTTCCATGAAGGCGCTGGTGAATTAGCCGATGCACTGATGGTATATACATCGGATCGATCAGTAGCCAAAGGTGAAATAGTGAAGGTCCCATTTGTGTTGGGAGAGACGAAAGAAGGATTGATGGGGTATCAATTTAGCGTAGATTTTGCGGTAGAAAACCTTGAATTAATTGATATAGAAACCGGTGATCTAAACCTTGGCATTGAAGAGAATTTTGGTGATTTCAGAGAAAAAGGAATGTTGACGACTAGCTGGAATGATGAAATTGCCATTGACGAAGGAACCGAGCTGTTTTACTTGACCTTCATGACCAAATCTGATGGTGAGCTGAGAGATTGGCTATCTATTAATAGTGTCATGACAACTGCGCTGGCTTATGATCAGTCGATGGAAGAGATGAATATAGCACTAGTTTTTGCGGATAAGCCTAAGCAGGGACCAGGTAGAAATAGCCTGTATCAGAATTTCCCCAACCCTTTTCAAGAAGCCACTACCATTCCCTTCTATTTAGCAGAAGCAGGAGAAGTAAACTTACGTATAGTTGATGTAGCTGGGCGTGTAGTATATCAAAAGTCTAGTCGGATGGATCAAGGGGATCATCAAATTGTATTGAACCGAAAAGATTTGCCGACGACGGGATTATTGATGTACCAACTCGAAGTAGCAGAAGAAGTCATATCTCGTCGAATGGTCTTGGATTAGGCAGTAAAGATTAGGAAGGGCATAAGCAGAGCATGCATCTGAAAAAAGCTTATGTGTAATAAATTTTTATATTTGCTTGAAAAAGCTTAAATTTCGATAATTCTACCCTAGGTTACTATGCATTGGATGTCAATTTTAGCAGTAACCGCAAGTAAATAACCTACGATCAGGTCTCTTGGTTGTAGATATCACTATAGACCCATAGAGATTACTACGAAGAAATAACAAGAACAAAATTGCTAATCCATTATCTAAGATACATGGATAAAATGGAGAAGATATAGTTTGTAAAATAACGATTACAAATTTTAATTTCTGCATTTGGGTAGAGATAGAAATATTTTCGACCTAGCAATAATCCCATAACATATTACAAATTTTTGTTGTCATGCAAATAATCAGAACCTTACTTGCGGACGACCACTACATCTTTATTGAAGGTCTCAAGAAGGTATTGGGTGAAATGCCAGAATACCAGATCAAGATTGAGGATGTTGCTCGTAGTGGAGAAGAGTTGATCCAGAAAGTCAAAGTGTCGAAAGTTGATTTAGTGATTACAGCTTTAAATTTATCAGGCAAAGATGGTTTTGATGCCATAGAATACATTCGTCAGCGCAAAATACCCATTCATATACTGGTATTAAGTGCCTACAGTGATGCGAAAATTGTTAAGACCGCATTCAAACTAGGAGCAGATGGGTATATACTCAAGGCTCAGCCCTATTCGGAATTGCAGCAAGCGATTCATGAGATTTACCAAGGTAATGCCTATGTAGGCAAAGGGATTCATCTCAACGGAAGCAGTATGATAAATGGAAGCTTGGATTTACAATCTGGGCGAAGTATTGATTTCGAGGATCGTTTTGTGAAGAAGTATAACCTGACCAAAAGAGAACTAGAGATTCTTGGATTGATCAGTCAAGCCTTAAGTAACAAGGAAATTGCCAAGGAATTATTTATTAGTGACCAAACAGTAGGCGTACACCGCAAAAATATTATGCGGAAACTGGGGGTCAGCAATACGGCAGGCTTAATTAAGTTGGCTTATGATTATTGCCTGGTATAAAGGATAAAGCAGGTTCTGTTGGCCAGTAAAGTTAGTGATATTAATAGTAATAGGCTAAAGAAAAGGTCGATGCAGGTTTTTTTTTATTCTTTATAAGGTGTTGATTATTAGTGTTTTAATTGATTTTGTTCTGATGTTTTTCAAAAATACCCCTTTTAGGGTATAAAGGACTCGGTTTTATCTTTTATATTTGTATCGTCTTAATAAAGACATGCTTCTTGTAAAATTGACGACATATATACTTGCGATAGATTAATTGTATACTGAAAGTAAGATTTGAAAGACCTGCTCACTTGATACTGAGGAAGAGTTTAAAAACTTATCATTAAAATTTTGGTATTTATATATTTTATGTGTTACATTTGTGCTGGTAATATTGACAAAAACAATCCCATGACTAAAAATTTACACTCCTCAAATTACCCTTCATATTCTTCAGTTATTATTCCGATAAGCATATCATTATCCATCCCTATAAGGAAGTAAGGAGTTTTTTGTGATTTTACTAATGTACTATTTGCAATAGTGCTGTGGTAGATCATCCTGTCATGTGATTAAATCCTGATATTATTTTGCCCTGCATAAAGATGTAGGTCTTGTGTGTTTGACATATATTTTATTTTAAGATTCGTTTAAGATATTTTAAAATTCGACCTAATTCTTAGAAGCCTTATTTTTTAGACGACGACCCAATTTTTCGACCTGAGCTTCTTAAGAATATTAAGCAATAAAACAGTAAAGAGAGTACGAAATTGACGACCTAATTGTGCGTACTACTCAAATAAGATATAGTCTATGCGATTCTAACTCTTCACTTCTTGTAAACGGCTGTACGACGACCCTTTTGCCGGCAAGTAAGTTGGAGTAGGATGTATTAGATTTGTTTTCTCATAATCTTATTTCTTAACCTAATTCGTTTAAGCAAATTGTAATCTTATGGAAAAAACGAATTTTACATTTGTTCGTCCTGCACAATGGATGAAGCTAGCTTTCATGTTAGTAGCTACCTTGTGTTTTGGATTGACTCCAGTATCTGGACAAGACGACGCAGATCCAGAACCTGGCGTAGACGTGTGTCTACCTCCCGCTCTATCAGTAACTGACTGTTACCAAGATGGAGCTACATTAACTTGGTACTCCGTAAACGGAGATCACTATGAAGGTATTAATGATCACTGTTGGTTGATCAAAGTAACAGGCGCTGGTCCTGTACACTTTGCTGCTGATCCGATTATTGGTTCTTTCATTGATTACCTTGGTGCTCAATTACTCAATTCTCTAGTAGAAGTAGAAATCTGCGAAGGAGATTCTGATCTTACCATTGCACCAGTAGAAGGTCACCCTGGTATTTATTCTGTAAGTTACACACTTAGTGACGACCTCATTCAGCCTGGTACGGCTTATTGGGCGGCTGTTGCTGAAGTATGTAACCGTATGCCTGTTTATGGCAACAATTCAGTTTGGAACTTCCAAAGAGACTTATTGGTGTATTATCACACTGGTGGTCCTTTTGATCCTAGTGAAGTATTTGATGACTATCCTTGGGATGGTTATGAAGGTTACTTCAAAACTAAAGATGCGCCATTTACTGTTGAAACAGAAGCTTCTAAGCCTACTTGTCCTGAAGAAACTGCAGGATATGAGGAAGATGCTTGTATCACTGTAACGATTGAAGACGGTGCTACTTGCTGGGGTGTTTATAACATTTACATTGATGGCGAAATCCAAGACGAAGGTGGTGAGCAAGGTTATCACGCAGGTACTTATGAGTTCTGTGGATATGGCGTTGGTCCTGTTGACGTTGAAGTTGAAATCGTAAATGGTTGTAACCCTAAAGAGAGAAGAGTGGATGCTGATGTTGTTGTTCCTAACGGAATGGACATGGAGTCTCCAAAAATCACTGTTGTTGATTTCTTTGCTGGCGGTTTGATTGCCGACAACTTGGAAGGAAATGATGTTGGTGAAGCTGCTGACCTAGGATCTATGGATATTCCTGAAGGTTCTTGTGCCATGAAGTCTTACTTCTCTGTATATGGTGTTGATGACTGTGACGGTGAGATCGTTCTTAGCGACGCAATTACAGTAACTGTAATTGACGGTCCTGCTAATGTTGATCCAGGTACACAAGTTAACATCTACGAAGATGCGGAAGAAATCGAAACTGATAACGGTGTAGTTACTGTTAACGGTGGCGAATGGGTAGTTGAGGTAAACTGGGCAGTTGGTG
>Ga0209692_10005441_pt1 | contig 10933 bp, 9 predicted proteins | sample tdDd472_FD_187129 | JGI IMG/M metagenome (GOLD analysis project Ga0209692, IMG submission 187129) | Marine sediment microbial communities from the Atlantic coast under amendment with organic carbon and nitrate - tdDd47.2 (SPAdes)... | ecosystem: Environmental > Aquatic > Marine > Coastal >...
TGGTCCTATAAAATTAACCCTGGCTAAATCAATACAATCAATTTCAAATGAATCGAACAATAAATTTTATTTCTATATTAGTGCAGGCTACAACTTTTAACCTCTCTGAAGTAAATATCCGTTGTATATTGGATTTTTTCCTGTAAAATTATCACCTTGAAAATTAATAAATTTAAAAGGAAAAATTATGGATATAAATGATATTTACATGCCCTCTGAACAAAAGAAAAATGGAAAAACTGATAAAATTGCAAAAGTGATTTATGGTGGGCCACTATTTGACGGAAAAGGCAACGTTTTTGAAAATGGATGTGTTTTTCTTTCAGGTAAAAAAATCGCAGCAGTTGGCCGTGAAGAAGATGTTTTTCCTCTGATCCCACGCAATAAAAATGAACTGGAACTCATTGATACACAGGGTAAAGTAATATTTCCTGCAATGATCAACACACATCATCATTTTTTCTCCGCTTACATTAGAGGATTGTCTCCAAAAGGAAATGTTACCAGTTTTGAAGAAAAATTGGACAAACTTTGGTGGCCACTTGATAAAGCTCTAGATGAAGAATCACTACAAATTGCAGCACTGATTTCTATTATGGAATCTATTGAGTCTGGAGTAACAACAATTTTTGATCACCACAGTTCTCCTTCATGTATCAAAGACAGTCTCGATATCATAGCCGGAGCTGTAAAAAAATCCGGAATTAATGCAGTGCTTTGCCACGAAATATCAGACAGAAATGGTAAAGAGAAATTCACCGAAGCGCTTGAGGAAAATCTTAATTTTATTGAAAAATTTGATGATCATCCAAACATTCGGGGAGTATTAGGATTACATGCTAATTTTACATTATCTGAAAATTCCATGAAAACTATTGCCAGGGAATTTGATCCTGACACTGGAATACATATTCATGCTGGTGAAAGTATGACTGATCTTAATTTTGCAAAGGATATTGGCTATCAAGGAGTCGTTGATCGTCTCAATAAATTTAAACTAATCACAGATAAATCAATTCTAGCTCATGGACTGCATTTATCTGAAATTGATCTCAATATTCTAGAAAAAATACAACCACTTTTAGTCCATAATCCTGAATCAAATGCCAATAATAATCTAGGTACATTCAACCTTGAAAGTACGACTAGACTAAATGTTGGTTTAGGAACTGATGGTATAAGTTCCAATCTAATCCAATCCTTACGGACTGCATTCTTACTTCATCGCCAAAATGGTGTAGATGAAAATGTACTTTATGAAAAACTCCCGCACCTACTTTTCAATCAAAATATTGCGTTTGCTCAGAAATTTTTTGATAAAAAAATTGGTGTGTTGGAAAAAGGTGCAGCAGCAGATGTTGTTATTTTTGATTATGTGCCCTTTACTCCATTTCATGAGAATAATATCAATCGTCACCTGATATTTGGAATGCATGATAAAAAGGCAGATACAGTTATTTCTGAGGGGAAGATCATATACCAAAACGGTGTTTTTATTTCATTGGATAAAGATTTGATTCTTGAACAAGCAACAGAAATTGCTACCAAAGTTTGGGAAAATTATTTATAAATAAAAGGCAGGATATTTCCTGACCTTACATCATATACTATTGTAATAATTCTTCTCTGTCCGATTTTTTTAGACTTTTGACAATTAAATTATAGGAATGGTCAATCATTTCATCGATCAATCCTTCGGGTAGTGTCCCGTCCATCATGACAGAATTCCAATGCTGTTTATTCATGTGATATCCAGGTATGATCGCTTTGTGAAAAGAGCGTAAGGCTTGAGCTTCATCTGGATCACATTTTAGGTTCAGTCTCAGTGGATCAGTGTCAATTGATATAAGTGCAAACATTTTGTTCATTACTCTGAAAACAGATGTCACATCGTCAAACGGAAAATCCATTGTTGCTTTTTTGTAACAAAGTAATTTTTCTTTTAGGTCATCATATGTTAGGATTTTAGCCAAGCAATTGCCTTGTTTGTATTTTTAAATGCTTTGATTCGGACACCACGATTTGAGACAACATTTTCATAAAATCTTGCATCATCAATTTGCTTGGGATTTGGCACTAATGCGACCTTTCCAATGATGGGAGCAATGGAGGCTGTAAACTCTGCTAGTTGGTAAGTATCAACAGTACCAAGACGATACTCCAACTCTCTCTCATCTAATAACACATTTTGTGTTTGGTTTTCCTTTGCTACCTCAATAATTGATGCTGCATAATGCTGCACTTCTTCTAAACTTTCATCAACTCCTTTGGTTACCACGTATAGAAGATTCGCCTCAAATTTTGTGTCAAAAATAATTGCCATCTTATTCCTTCTTGAATAATGTTACAAAATTTTTCCAGGTAATGCACCTGTGTGTTCATTGTTTTTTATTACAACTTTCCCATTAACCAACACATATTCGATTCCTTTCGCATATTGGTGTGGATTTGTAAAAGTTGCTTGATCAATTACTGTTTTGGGATCAAAAATTGTAATATCAGCAAAACAATCAATGGCAATTTCTCCACGTTTTTCTAAGTGGAGTTTTTTTGCTGACATAGAAGTCATTTTTTTTATAGCTGTTTGCCAATCGAATATCTTTTCTTCTCGACAGTATTTTCCCAGAACTCGTGCAAAACTTCCATAATATCGAGGGTGTGGATTTCCTCTATGTAATTTTCCATAAGGTGCCGAAGTTGTTCCATCTGAACCTATAACTGTCAATGGATCTGCCAGAACTTTTTTCAGGTTGTTTTCATCCATGGCAAAACCGATAACACCGACATTGTTTCTTTCTTCTAACAATATATCAAAAACAAATTGAGTAGGCTTCTTCCCAGTTGCTTTAGCAGCTTCACTGATATATTTTCCTTGTAATTTTTTATTGTGTTCTTTTGAGCAGGAACTGATCATTACATGATCCCAGCCACCGATCAGGTTTGCTCTTGTGTTCATATATTCTGATATTTTTTTTGCTGTTTCTTCATCTTGTAGTCTGGCTAGAACTTCATCTGTTTCACCTTGTCTCGACCAAAGCGGTAAAAATGATGATAATCCTGTTCCCCATGCATTATAGGGATAGCGATCAAGCAACACATCAACACCAGCATTTTTAGCATCATGGACAAGTTTTAGCATATTATCTACTTTATGCCAGTTGGGTTTGTTGCATGCTTTGAAGTGCGATATTTGTAATGAGACACCAGATTTTACGGCTATTTCGATTGCCTCTTCAATAGCTTCTTCTACTTTTGCATCTTCACTTCTCATGTGAGTGGAATAGACACCATTATATTTTTTAACAACTTTACAGAGTTCAATCAATTCTTCAGTTTCGGCATAACTTCCGGGAGAATATTCCAAGCCAGTTGATAATCCCAATGAACCATTCTCCATAGATTTTGCTAGAACTTCTTTCATTTGTTTCATTTGTTCAGGAGTAGGCTTTACATCATTTTTACCTATTACGAATGCACGGATATCACCATGTCCCGTGAAAGTCGCATAATTGAGCCCAATTGGATTTTTTTTCAGTTCAGCAAAAAATCCTTTTATATCATTCCACTTCACTTCAAGACCGTATTTTTCTTTATTGTTTTCGTAAAGTTCTAGGGCCTCATTGTCATTCAGGGGAAATGGTGATGAACCACAATTTCCGGAAACTTCAGTTGTCACACCCTGACGAATTTTACTTTCACCACGAGGATTGACCAATAATTCCAAATCAGTATGTGTATGGATATCAATGAAACCCGGTGAAACAAATAGGTCTTTGGCATTGATAATCTGTTTTGCTTTGGCTCCGGCGAGATTTTCAATTGCTATTATTTTTTCACCAATAATTCCAATGTCTGTTACTTTTCCAACATTCCCCAAACCATCGAATACAGTTCCACCTTTGATGATTATATCAAATTTTGGTATATTACTACATCCAACGCAGAGTCCCACACTCGCAATTGATCCTGCTTTAATAAATGTTCGTCTTGAAATTGGTTTCATTTTTTCCTCGTTTATCATTTTGGAAACAAATTATAGTTTTGATCCAATAATGGCAAGGTGAAAATAACATAAAGTATTTTTTGTTTTATAGAGGTAAAAGTGATTTATATCATTTCATTAAAAGATAATAATTACAATATTTTTGTATGTTTAAAAAATTTAACATGATTTATATTGATTTTTAACATACGATTTTAATACCTTAGTAAATGAGATTCAAAATAGGATAGATGTGAGCTGAAACACTACAGCTCCTATTACTCTGCAATATATTTACTCAAGAAAACAAGAAAGAATGTGGGAAAAATGAAGACAAAAACCTTATTAGCATTAGTTTTATTTGTAGCATTGGCTTGGAGCAAAGACTATTATCCAAGATCAAAAGAGGCTACGTTTATTGAAACTACTGAACCTGGAATAGTAATGATCAAAGCAACAGGTATCGGAGTTGACAAAGATAATAAAAAACCAAAAGCTAGTGTTTTGGACAAAATGGCCAACAGAGATGCTGCAAGAGCAGCAGTTTGGTTTGTAATATTTGGTGGAACTGATCCATTAATACGTAATGAACAAAGTAAATTACTGTTCGATCAATATCAGAGAGATTTTTTCTATTCAAAAAACATCACAAAATATATTGCATGGCAAGCCGATTATTATGACACAAGAATCCGTCAGGGCAAAAAATTAAAAATTACTAAATCTATAAAGATTAATCGCAGAATATTGAAAGAAGATCTTGTTGCCAGAAATATTATCAAAAGTATGGAAGAAATTGCTGTGAAAATGGGTCGTCCAAACCTGATGGTATTACCGGAAAAGAAAAAAAATGTAACTCAACTTGATCTTTTAAAAACTGATCAAAATCTGAAAAAAGCAGCTGAAGTGATTGAATCATACCTCAGTGCTGATGGATATGAAGTAACTATTCCTGAAATGCAGGAAACCATGCAGCAGATGACATCTGCACAATTTTCAGTGTCAGGACACGAAGATGATATGAGTTATATGCTTGCACTTTCCGTTGGAAGTGACGTTTATATTACTTATACAGTTGATATATCTGAACAAAGAGTTGGTTCAACTATTGTTAAAAAAGCCTCTGTTGGTTGTCGTGCTTACGAAACAACTACAGCAAGATTGCTTGGATCAGAAACGGGTTATTCACCTTCCAGAAACACTGCTGATGCAGTATTGATTGAAGAAGCAATGAAAGATGCTATTGACAAAGTGATGTTAAGAGTATTGAGTTACTGGGAAAAGGACATGAAAAATGGCATCCAGTACAAAATGGTTATAAAAGTTGGAGATTCCTTTGATCAGGATGATGCAGAAGAGATTCTATTTGATGTTAGTGATATTGTTGACGAAATTGCAAAATCCAAAAAAGAAAATGTGTTTGCTGACTATACATTGGATTTAAATATCTGGTGTCCTTCTGAAGATTATGCTGGTTCTACAGATATTTACCGTGCAATGAGAAAAAAATATGAAGGAATGGGAAGATTAAAACGTGAAGTAATTACTCGCAAATTAATATTACTTCAGGTTGTAAGTGAATAAGGGACTATGATGAGAAATTTTCTGAAATATATTGTAATTGTTTCTTTGGTAATGTCCACGAGCCTTATTGCTAAGGTACCAAAATGGGTGAAAAAGAATGAACATCCAGATTATCCAAAAAGTGAATATTTTATAGGAATCGGAATCAGTGAAACCCGTGGACAAGCAGAAGATTTAGCAAGAGCAAATCTAATCAAAGAGATATCTGTCAAAATCGAATCAGAAATGGAAAACATAGAGCAGGAAACTATTAAAAATGGTAAAGTAAAATCCCTGTCACAAATGAAACAGAAACTAAATTCTATAGTATCAGCAGATCTGGTTGGTGTACAGATAGTAAAAATGAAAAAGGAAAAGAAAAAATATTATGCACTTGCAGCACTTTCCAAATTGCAATATCTTACTTCGTTGGAATTGAAAATTGATGAACTTGGAGGAAGAATCCAGGGATTAATCAATGATAGTAATAATCTGCAGGAAGAAGGATTTTTGCTCACAGCAATAAAAAATTATGAAGATTGTTTTGACCTTCTTGATGATTATGTTGAAAAATCCACATTGTACACAGCTTTAACAATGCGTCCGTTCAGTGCTTTGGATGATATAGACAGTACAAAAATCGAAATGAGTATTCGCAGAATTTTAACAAATACATCATTGTTAGTATATAGAGGCCAAGGCCAATCCGGAATATCCGGTACAAAACTACCTGAAACCGTTGTAGTAAAAGCCCTTTATAAAACACCATTGCATAAAGAAGTTCCTGTACAAAACCTACCAATCATCATCAGATATGAAAATGGTGAAAAAATTGATAAATTACTTACTGGAACTGATGGAAAAATCAGCCTTAACATCACTGCTGTTCCCACTGATGAAACAACTGGTGAAGGTCGTGTGATTTTTCAGAGCGGATTTGAAGGTGTAAAAAGGGAAAAAGCTCCAGAAGTTTCACTTACTTATGACGTAGAAACCAACAATATCACTTTCAAAGTAAAAGTTGATAATTCAGCATTAGATAAAAAAATATCAACACTGATTGCTGAAAATGGATATTCTATTAGTGAAAGGGGTGATTTTCTTGTAACAGCAACATCGGCAGTTACTGATGAAAATGAAGTTGAAACTCCCTTTGGTAATATGTATATGATAAAAGTAAATGCAACAATAAACCTGACAGAAAAAAAATCAGGAAAAACTATTGCTTCTATGGAGGCAAAAGGTGTCGCAACAGAAAAAACAACAGCAAAGGCAGAGAAGAATGCCTTGGCAAGAATTAAAATAGTTAAAAAGGATTTTATGGCCTTTTTAGCAAAAGCAATTGATTGATAATCTTTTGAAAAGGAGAAAACCATGAAGAAGTTAGTCTTAGTATTCGTTTTAGTTGCTCTTTCATTATTAATGATGAACTGTGGTGGCGGAAAAGCAAAAGTTCAAGATATTCCAAAATGGTATCTTAATCCACCAATGGCGGAAGATGCAATGATGGAAGCTGGCGATGCTGTAAAACACAGCATGGGATTGGCAAAAGAAGCTGCTGATGCAAGAGCTCGTGATGCTATTGCTCGTGCAATCGAAGTAAAAGTTAACACAATGTTCAAAGGTTTCATGCAGGAAAGTGGAATCGGTGAAGATGCTGAAGCACTTGAATTTACATCTTCTGTAAGTAAACAGGTTACAGCAAATGTACTCCGTGGATGCAGAATTGTAAAACGTGATATGAGACCAGAAGGTAATTTGTATCATGCATATTCACTTGCACAATATGACCTAAACAGCTTAGTTCAGGAAACATTGAATGCAGCAAAAAAACAAAAAGCTCTATATAATGAAGCTAAAGCAAACTTGAGTTTCCAGGAATTAGAAAAAGAAATCGAAAAACTGGAAAAAGTTCAAAACTAATATTATAAATAGTCTCGCTTGTATCAAATGCAGGCGAGGCTTTTTTGTTTTTTGAACCATTAAGAGTAAGAACAAACCTGGTAGGTCTTAAAGACCTGCGATGTTTCTGATTGAAAAAAATCCTTGCAGCTTTGTCAAACCTACAAGGATAGAAATAAAGAAAAATGAAAAAACTATCTATAATCATATTAATCTCAGCTACAATACTATTTGGTAAAGTTCCAAGTTGGTTCATCGAAACACCTTCAACTCCTTCTGGAGTTTACTTGGAAGTAGGTTACACTGATAATTTTTACAATCGTGATCTTGCGAGACAAGTTGCAGTGTTTCGTGCAGTGACCAATATGGCAAAGCAGAAACAGTTAAACCTTCTTTTCCATTCATCCAGTATTTCCGATGGTAGATTTGTTCTTGGGAAACCTCGTTTTGAAGAGATTTATGAAGAATCCATTTTCAATGAGATAATGGAAAATTATATGATTGTTGATTCTATTTTTACTGGGAAGCAATGCTTTTATCTTGTGCAATATCCTGCAACATCAAAACCTGTCAAAGTTACTAATGACCTTGTCGGTTGGGGAACCAAACCCAATTGGATTGATACATTACCAAACAATTCCAAGTATGTTTTTGGAATTGGAGCCACCGCTAATTACGTACATTTTGCACGTGGTTGGAAAGATACTGATTCATATGCTCGTTTTGATGCTGGGAAAAATATTTTTATCTCTGTTGATAATTGGTTACAGGATTCCCGCTCAAATAACTCTGAAAGAACAAATACCCAATCCTCACAATTCTATGACATCTACATTTATAATTGTAATGTAGTTAAACGTTGGTATGATAAACAAACTGATATGTTTTATTCATTGTGCCGACTCCCTCGAAATTCTTACCAAGTGAATTAATTAAAATATTTCTATCAAAAAATTAACTGTAGTCTATATCACATTGTAGAAGATCTATCTTCATTATTTTTAGCCTGTTAAATAACTAATTAAAAATGTGAGGACGAAAATGAAGATTAAATTACAGGTGATTATTTTATTCACTCTATTATTGTTGACAAACCTTTCAGCACAATCATTAACGCAAGTGGTTCGTGGAACAGTTGTGGATCTTGAATCTCAGACACCATTACCTGGAGCAAATGTTTTGATTGGAAGCACGTCATTAGGAGCGATGACTGATACAGATGGTAACTTTGTTATTTATAATGTTCCAATTGGTCGATATGATATTATGGTATCCTTTATTGGATATAAAACAAAAACAGCCCGTGAAATAATGGTCAATTCTGCCAAAGAAATTGTGCTTAATATTGAATTGGAAGAATCACCAATAATGATGAATGAAATTGTTGTTGAAACAGAAGTTCATAAAGAGCAGACATTGAATTCCATGTCATCTATCAGTGCCAGAAGTTTCACTGTAGAAGAATCAAGGCGTTATGCAGGTGGATTTGATGATCCTGCAAGATTGGCTTCGGCTTTTGCTGGTGTCAGTGTTGGTAATATTCAGGATAATGCAATCATTATTCGAGGAAATGCACCTAAGGGAATTCTCTGGCAGGTGGAAGGGGTAAAAGTGTATAATCCAAATCACTTCCCTGATGGTAATGTTGCAGGTGGTGGATTTATGTCAATTCTCAGTTCGCAGCTTTTATCCAATTCTGATTTTTTTACGGGTGCTTTTCCTGCAGAATATGGTGAAGCACTATCGGGTGTTTTTGATATCAAAATGAGAAATGGTAACAACGAGAAACGTGAACATACATTTCAACTTGGAATTTTAGGAGTAGATTTCGCAACTGAAGGTCCACTAGGTAGAAATGGTGCTTCATATTTGATGAACTATCGTTTTTCAACCTTTGCTTTGTTGACTCCAATTTTGGATACAGAGCAGGTGCCTATGTATCAGGATCTTTCTTTCAAAATCAATGTGCCAACAAACAAATATGGGACTTTTTCTATCTGGAGTATTAGTTCTATGGATGAAAATGTTGAGCCTGTGGAAAAAGACTCCAGCAAATGGGAGTATAGTTGGGATCGCGTTAAATATGATTACAAAGTTAGAACAGGAGCCATTGGGCTGAATCACAAGTTTCTTTTTGGTAGAAGATCCTATTTAAATACATCATTGGCTGCTACTGGGTATTCAAATAGTTATGATATGGATCGATATGATGATAATATGATCATGCAGGATCAGGATTATCTGGATAATTTAACAGGAAGTTATGTCTTTAAATCCTATCTCAATCATAAATTCAATTCAAAACATGTCAACAGAACCGGATTTACTTTGAGTAATCTTTTTTATGATATCGATGTAAGGTCGTCTTATGACTTCACACCACCAATGCAAATTGCATCCAAATCCAAAGGTAATAGCAATCTGTTCGAGTTTTATTCTCAATCAAAATACAATGTGACAAAGGATTTGACATTAAATCTTGGAATCCACAGTCAGTATTTAATGTTAAATAAAACAAAAACAATTGAACCTAGATTAGGAATTAACTGGAAATTTTCACCAACTCAAACCTTAAGTTTTGGTTATGGAAATCATAGTCAGTTGAATCCGCTTTTTGTTTACTTTTCAGAAAGTAATGGTGAGAAAATCAACAAAGACCTGGAATTTGCAAAAGCCCATCATTTTGTACTTGGATATGATCGATTATTAACCGAAAATCTCCGATTGAAAATTGAGCCCTATTATCAGTTATTATATGATATTCCTGTGATTCAGGATAGTTCTTATTCGTTGATCAATTATGAACAAGACTGGCAACTTCACGATGAATTGAATAGTGACGGTACTGGTACAAATTTCGGGATTGATTTTACCATGGAAAGATTTCTTCAGAATAATTTTTACTACATGGTAACGGCATCAATTTTTGATTCAAAATATATCGGTGGTGATGATGTTGAGAGAAATACTCGTTTCAATGCTGGCTATACAGTGAACTTTTTGTTTGGGAAAGAATTTTTTATAGGAAAAAGTAAAAATAATATTCTTGGAATCAATGGTAAATTTACAACTCAGGGCGGAAGATATCGCACTCCATTAGATCATGCAAAAACAATTTCTGCCAGAGAAATGATTTTTGACGCTAACAAAGCTTTTAGTCAAAGAGAAGATGCTACAAACTATCTAGATGTTTCAATTACTTATCGGAAAAATAGAAAAAAATATTCCAGTACATGGGCATTACAGGTAAAAAATGCGCTTGGAATTGAAACAACTCACGGTGAGGATTTTAATTACCAAAAAGGAAAGATTGTTGCTGATAAAAGTCGAATAGTTGTACCATCTATTAGTTACAAAATTGAATTTTAATATGAAAAAAACCAGAATTTACACCATCAGCCTCGGCTGTCCGAAGAACCGGGTCGATACCGAAGTCATGCTCGGCGCATTCGGTTCGGACATGATTCCCGCTCTTACAGCGGAAGA
>Ga0209692_10005442_pt1 | contig 10933 bp, 5 predicted proteins | sample tdDd472_FD_187129 | JGI IMG/M metagenome (GOLD analysis project Ga0209692, IMG submission 187129) | Marine sediment microbial communities from the Atlantic coast under amendment with organic carbon and nitrate - tdDd47.2 (SPAdes)... | ecosystem: Environmental > Aquatic > Marine > Coastal >...
ACAACGATGTGGGGATATATGTACGCCCCCAATACAGGGCTTCTGGCATCGGTGTTTAAGCTAGTTGGGCTAGATGAAATGGCAAGATTCACATGGATGGGACCCGATACGATTTTCATGTCGATGATGATTGCCATTATTTGGATCGAAGTTGGTTTCTATCTGGTGTTATTGTTAGCAGGGGTCGATAAAATTCCACCAGACTTTTTTGAGTCAGCGAAACTTGATGGCGCAAATCAATTTCAGCAATTCCGACATATCACAGTGCCTTTATTATGGGACGTGATCAGTATTGGGATGGTGTTATGGAGTATTCATGCAGTCAAAATATTTGAATTCCCGTTCTCATTCACAGGCTTAGAGCCGAATCCAGCTTCATACACTGTTGGCGTATACCTTTATATTCTGGGCTTCGGGCAACGTCAGCCGATTTACCGCCTCGGTTATGCAACAGCTGTAGGTGTAATGTTGTTACTTATCGTGCTATTGGTGGTACTGATTATTCGTGCAATGACACGCAAAGAAGTCGTACAATATTAAAGGACATTACCATGACCCAGCCATCATCCAATCTTAATGAAATAAAAACGACAAATAAAAAAGATCGCTTTCATTGGTTTCGGTATGCTCCTTCCTATTTTTTTCTTGGTGCATGGTCACTGTTTACAATTTTGTCAATATCATGGATCGCGCTCGCGTCAATCAAGACAAATCGTGATGTTTTCCGTAAGCCGTTCGACATTCCAGCTGAACCGCAGTTTCAAAATTATGTCAATGTATGGGAAAAATCACAGGTTGGACAAAGCTTTATCAACAGCCTGATTTTGGTGGGTATCTCTGTTTTTCTAATTCTACTAGTATCATCACCTGCCGCCTATGTCTTAAGCCGTGCAAAATTCAAGGGGCGCGGATTCATAACAATGGCGTTTATTGCGGGCATTGGTATCCCATATCCTTTGGTATTTATTCCGCTGTTTGCGCTTTTATCGGGACTTAAACTAACGAATACAATGTCGGGGCTGATTCTAGTTTATGTTAGTCTATCTGTTCCGTTTACAGTTTATATATTAACGGGCTTTTTTAGTAGCTTGCCCCAAGAAATTGAGGATGCCGCCGTCATTGATGGTTGCAATGACCTCGATGTCTTCCGTAGAGTCATGCTACCTTTAGCCTCACCGGGGATTATCACAGCCGCGATTTTTAACTTTATCGCACTCTGGAACGAATTTCAACTTGCTTTGATTTTCATTCAAGAACCAGATATGCGCCCTCTTTCGTTGAGTTTATATTCCTTGAAAAATGCAATGACCTATTCTGGTGATTGGGCAGGTCTATTCGCGGGAGTGATGATCGTCATTGCACCAACAATTGTCCTGTTTATCTTGCTGTCAGAGCGTATGATTTCGGGTATCACTTTAGGTTCTGTAAAATAATCTAATTGAATAATCGTAAGCCCACTTTATCTGTTGGGCTCTACCTGTATTGGATAAAATATGAGCGACTTACGCATCGAAACATGGCAAATGCCTGCTGCTTCCCTCGGCTTAGAGAATCCGTTACCTTCCTTTTTAAAACCAACTCATGAGCCAGTTTTATCCAATAAATCAAGAAATGATCCTGAGGCGGGGTATCTTCCTGACTATCTGCCATACTCTGTTCAAGATGGTTATACTCGTCAACGTGAACTGACCGATATGAAAGTCGCTGTTCTGGAAAATGACATTTTGCGTGCGACCTTCTTGTTAGAATATGGTGGTCGTTTGTGGTCACTCATTCATAAAGAATCTGGCAAAGAATTACTGTATACAAATTCGATATTCCAACCGGGCAACCTCGCTATGCGGAATGCTTGGTTCAGTGGTGGCGTAGAATGGAACATGGGTGTGATTTCTCATACACCGATGACGTGTTCACCACTCTTCGCCGCACACATTGATTCCCCTGATGGAACGCCTATATTACGACTTTATGAATGGGAACGCATTCGGCAAGCAGCATATCAAATAGATGCTTATCTGCCTGATGGTTCAGAAGTGCTTTATATTCGCTGTCGACTTGTCAACCCATTTGACTATGCCCTTCCTATGTATTGGTGGTCAAATATCGCTGTACCAGAACGCGAGGATGTGCGTGTCTTAGTACCTGCTGACGAAGCCTATCAATATGCGCTATCGGTTTCTGATTTATCGACAGTTTCTATGCCGATTGTCGATGGCATCGATGTGACTTATACAACGAATGGGACTCGTGCGGCGGACTATTTCTTCCTCATTTCCGAACAAAAACGTCCGTGGGTTACTGCCTTAGATGCTGATGGTAAAGGGCTTGTACATGTCTCGACGGCTAAACTCCGTGGACGCAAACTGTTTTTATGGGGAACTGAATCGGGCGGTAAGCATTGGCAAGAATGGTTAAATGGTTCTAATGAACGCTATTTAGAAGTTCAAGCAGGTCTAGCGACAACTCAGCTTGAGTATGTTCTTATGCCAGCAAATTCTGAATTAGAATGGCTTGAAGCGTATGGTTTGATGGACTCCGATGCAAAAGTGACACATGGTAAAGATTGGAGTGCGGCACAGGCTGAAGTTGAAAAGCATATTGAACGTATGATCCCACGCCATGATTTTGATTCGGAGTTACGACAAGGCAATGACTGGAAAGATCAGCCCCCAACTCAAATTCTGAATACTGGGTCGGGTTGGGGTTTGCTAGAAGCTCTCCGTCGTCAACACACTGAAGAAGCACCTTTTGCTGGTACAGGTTTAGATTTTAGCGATACGCTTGGTACACAACAACAGCCATGGCTTGAACTTCTCGAAACAGGTATTTTCCCCGATAACAACTCAGATACACCTGTAGCGGGCTTTCTTGTACAGTCAGAATGGCATACTCTGCTTGAAAATGCGGTTGAGACAAATCCTGATTCAGGTTGGGAAGCATGGTATCACCTCGGTATTATGCGCTTGCATTATGGGGATACTGATGGTGCAGACACCGCATGGAAGCATTCTTTGGCTCATAAACACAACCCATGGACACTACGCAATCTAGCAATTATCGCGCAAAGGCGCGGACATGTCAATGAAGCAGCAAACTTATACTATGAAGCATATGGATTGCGAGTTGACCTTATACCCTTATTGATTGAAACCGCCCGCGCCTTAATCGATGCAGGACGCTCCCGTGATTTTCTTGACTTGGTAGACAGAGCTAGCGATTCAATACGCACACATGGACGTATCAATTTACTTGAAGTCGAGGCAGGTTTAGCAGTGGGTGATCTTGATCGTGTTGGTAATCTGTTAACAACCGGCTTTGAGATTGACGACTATCGAGAAGGGGATGAAATTTTGACTGAACTATGGATTCGTTATCATGTTGAACGCCTTAGTCAATCCGAAAAAATCCCAAGTGATGAAGCACTTGTGAAGCGTGTGCGACGCGAATATCCGATTCCAAAGATGTTTGACTTCCGTATGAACATTCCGCAGGAAAATTAGGTAATTTGTGTTATGCCGCATCTAAAATAGATTACCGAGTACAATTCTTTCACGGTTAATTGTTCATCTCATGTAATTACGATCATCATTTATGTCCCAAACGTCATTTATCCGCCGATACCTTCCATGGTTATTACTATGGCTTTTTATCGGGTAGGTTCGGGATATATGCTAAAAAGGGACATGAGTTTTTTCTTCCCGTAATTTAGAATAGTAAATATAAATTATACCAAAATATAGTTTTCATCTGCTATGTAGTAAATGAGCCTCAAAAATTATATCTGCTAAGGTCATTTGACCTGTCAAAACATACTATTTTGAATGTTTTTCGTGACCTATTCTAAAATTACACGTATCCCGAACTGCCCCCTGATTGATCTGGCTATTCTTTTACGAAGTGCTTTACCTGATCGCCCACCTGTCCCGGCAATCCAGAGTGTGCATTCGGTGTAATTATCATCAAATTGTCGAAGTCGTACACCGGACCGCCATGTTCAATGCGCATGATATGATCCAGTTGGTACTTAGCATTGGCACCACCGCCCATCCGCTCCGAATTGATAACAAAGGGTGCTTTTCCTTCTTGCATCAGTTTTTTATTGGCTTTACTAAATCCGGTAGATAAATCCGCATCTGCCGCAACTTCTTTCCAGAATGCTTGGCGGAACTCGCCCCAGTTGGCGAATTGCTTCCCACGCATCTTGTCGGCAATCTGTCTCGGGAATAAACTCATACGAAAATTGGTCTTGTTGCCAGGTGTTGGTGTCCCGCTGAGCCAATCACGCGATGCAACTGGCAGATCATCGCCGCCACTAGCAACACCCTGACGCGCCCGAATGGTACTGGTCTTGGGCATGGTCTCAGGCGTATGAATGGTCGTGCCCTGTGCTTCGGGTCCATCACCAAGATATTCGCGCAGGGTGTCTTCGTCACTTTTGCCGGGCGTATAATCGTCATCAATCGTCGTCCGCATTATCAGCTGGTAGTGTCCGGGCTGTGCTTTTGGTTGTGGATAGAAACTGTTCAGCCAACGATGTTGCAATTTAAGCCGGTTTAATGCCGCCATCACAACAGGTAGCGGGCTATCCATCGTATCGTGTGCTTCGGCGATAGCTTTTGCACGACCAATCACCCGCAAACGTTCGGTTGCATCAATCCCGTCTTTATCGCTATCCGGTGTGCGATCACGCGGTGCACCATTCGGTGTTTTGTCGCCTTTCTTGCCCCCCATGCCAGGGACTTTCTCTAGGGCTTTATCGACCTTCATGACGATATTCTTGAAGAAGCGTCCTACATCACCGAGTTTATCCAGCCATTTCGCGGCACTTGCACCGCCAGATAGAAATGCCATCGCAATTTCTGCCACAATATAACCAACTACTTTTCCGCGGAAGTACCAACGATCAAAGATCAGCGGCGCATTCCATTTGTTTAAGAAATCTTCGACCGAACTGGCAATGCCAGAGATAACTGATTCCAGTAAACCCTTTGCCATCTGTTTGAGTTCATCTGCCGTCATTGACGAGAATTTATCATACAGCTTACCAGCCGCTTCCAGTGCTTCACCCGTGCAAATACTAATAACTGAATCCACGATAGTCTTGCCCAACTCGAAGAGACCGACGATCAAATCAACCACAGAGCTTATCAAACCATCGACAATCCCAGCGTTGAATCCTCCATATGCCTTGCCAATCTCAATACCCGCATTCATCCAATCGGGACGCGAGGGGATCGCTCCAGATGCTTTCATAGCATCTACATAACTTGTGCTGGGCAACCAGATTTGCTTCCCGGCAACCAGTTGAATCGACTGAAAGACCTTGCGCGTTTGCTCACGATAACCGCTGAAATCCGCAGTATCGAGAATTGAGTCCCACATGCCGTCATCAGCTTTGCCCGCCATTGTGACACCACCAGTGTTTTGATTCGCAGCATACACCGCCATCACCAGTGACCGGGCATCATCTCCAGTTGTGATGTTGTATTTGGCGTATAGCGGGTGGTTCTGCACCAACTCGCTCAATTTATCGCCACCTTGCACATCATAAATAGTGGCTTCCGGGTCGGGCAAATCGTCGCGTACCAACCAGTCAGCAACATAACCGGATAATCCTGCGTGTTCACCATCCATCACACGAATGGCATACCAGCGTGGTTGTGGTTGGTGCTTAAGAATCATGACCCGAGTATTCTGGGGTAAGTTTTGCAGAACGGTTGATCCTTCGGCTTCTGGTGTTGGTTTATCACGCACATTTGCACCAGATGTTTTGTAGACCATACCGCGTTTGTTGACATCCACCCAATTTTCATCGGTGAGATAACCAGCAGATGACATGGATGTGTCAGCGTCCTCATCCTCCCGTTGCACTGAGTAACCTTTGCCAGTGAAATTTGGGTGTAAGACCTTGTGTCGGGTGGGCATAGCTGTCTTAACTGGATTCTGTTGCGCTAACATCCGTTGCACACCCTGATTGCCGATAACCGAATGCAGGTAATGAATCTGATCGATGGTTGATGAATTTGGCAAACCAGAGCCACTAGTTAGCAGTCTGGAGATGTTTGGTTGAACATCTGTGACAACTTCAGGTTTGTTGATTGGAGATGTGAATTTTTGAGATTGTGCTTTGTCGGGCAACTGCTTACGTTCGCTGTCAGACATTAAATTTTCTCCAGTTTCATCAACAATAGACATTTATAGTATAGCATGTTTAGCAAATGATGGAGTCGGTTCGATAGGTGCTGTTGGCAAACCTCAATCATTCTGCGAGAGTTGCGAAACGCGATGTGCATGTCTCAGCAAATGGTTGATCAGTTTGCCAATTCTGCTGATTTTTTTAGTGATGTCCTCTTGTAACTAACTATGCCTAATAAATAGGAAAAGGGAACGATTGCATCTTTTATCGTGTCTTAAGAAATACTGAGCTACAGCATTTAATTTTATAATTAGGACACACAATATTAAAGAGAGTCAGTATAATGATTAAACAACACATTTGGTTTTGCCTTGTTGGATTTTATGCATTGATATTAATATCTGTTCATCCGGCACAAGCACAGCAACAATCAGTCACCGTTGCATTACCCATTTTTGCCGAAACTTTGCTAGATGAGTCTATTGTTGATGACTTTGAAGCACAATATGATGTACAGGTTAAGTTCATCTATACTTCAAATACTTTAAGTGCCAATAATGCACCCCAAAATATTGATAACATTGAAGGTTATTCAGAAGATGTTCAAGCATATATGGAAAGTGCTGATGTTCTTTATATTGATGAATCTCTTATACCAGAAATTACACGGGCAGGTTATCTACTGGACTTGAATCCATTGATTAGTGCTGATTTGAGCATAAATCCAAATGTTTTTTATACATCAGTCTGGAATTCATATATGTGGGATGGTGGATTATGGGCAGTACCGATTGCATCACAACCTTTGTTTGTTGATTACAATATAGATGCCTTTGATGTTGCAGGATTAAATTATCCCAATAGTAATTGGACATTAGATGATTTTGCCTTTGCTGCCCGCCAATTAGCTGAATTTGATGATAATGGTCAGATCACACTACCCAGCATACAAATCAATCCTATGCAACGCAATGCTTTATTCCATGCCCTACTGGATACAGGGTTTCACAATACAGATTCATTCCCTGAGACACCTCGTATCAACAACCCACAACTCGCTGAATTGCTCGTTATATGGAATGATTTGCTAATGGAAGGTGTGGTTCAGATTGGTGGTAACAGTAATATTGCTATGCAGAATAGCAACATCCCTATACAAATTGGGAGTGGTAGATCCTTTACGATAACGATTGGTAGCGGGGATGCTGATGATCCCCCAACTGAGCCGATTGAAACCAGTTTGCAAGATTCTGATTTCAATCGTGGCATTGCACCTCTTCCAAATGTAACATCTGTTCTACTAACAACAGGTCTGGGCATTAGTGCTGGTACGTCAAAGCCTGAAATGGCGTATAATCTTGTTCGTTATCTTAGCGAACAACAAGTCGTTACAAATCTTGTACCCGATAGTGAACCTGCACGTAGAGATTATCTCACCGAGGCATCAGCAGGAATGAGCAGCATTGTTTTTAACTTTGGTGCAGATCGCAGTAATGAAGAATTAGCACTCATAAATGATGCACTTGAAAATGGATCACCTACTGCCAATTTGCGTTTTTCACAATATTTAAATACTGCTATAACAGAAATTCAAGCTGGAACAGATCCCATTTTTGCTTTGCAAGCAGCCGAATTAAATGGATTAGAAATTGTACAAGCAATGGATAATATCGAAGTTAATTTTATGGTTACATCAGGCTTGATCACTCCGGTTGCTGAAGGTGAAGTTACCCTTCGTTTTGGTTTTCAAAGCTTTTCGAATCCACTCCCTAATCAGGTTATATGGGATACAATCATCGCTGAATTCGTTGAACGTGATCCACAGATTGGAGCAATTAACTTCGATATAATTAATCTTGCCCAGCGTTTAATGGGCACGGATACAAAAACCTACGATTGTAGTTACTATCCCAGAATATCCTCCTCCGAAATTGGTAACAAATCATCGCTCCCGTTAGCTTTAGATCCTTTGATAGCCTCTGATCCTAATTATCATATAGATGATTTACCTACTGGGACAATAGAGCTGGTTCAATCAAATGGCATTACCTATGGCTTACCGATTACGATACAACCTGAATTGTTGCAATATAACCCAACTATCTTTGAACAGGCAGGGATTCCTGAGCCAATAGGAGGGTGGACAATATCTGAATTTGGGGATGCACTTGCTGCACTTGATTTAGTGCTTTCTGAAGATACAGTCCCTTTTGAGTCAACAGGGTTAGGTAATTCCAATCTTTTAATGCTCATTGCCGGACAGGGCGGACTCCCAATCGATACGCGAACATCACCGCCCACCATCAATTTTACATCCCCTGAAACCGTTGCCGCGATACAACAAATCCTCATATGGATGAATGACGGCTATATCGATCCAAGTGATTCTAATATGGATGGTACAATGTTGACATTTGGCAATCCTGATAGTGATTCGCCTATAATACCAATGGGAATGACGGGTATGTTTAGAAATCCGGATATGAGCTATACAACCTACCCGAATAACTCAGTCTACACACCTCTGTCATTTGATGTCGGAGCAGGTTATATCAATGCTGAGACTGCTATTCCTGAGGCTTGTTTTCGCTGGCTTAGTCATATTTCACGCCATCCTGAACTATTCCCGAATGCTATGCCGGCACAAGTTTCCCTTTTAGATTCACCCATCATCCATATGACATTTGATGTCGATAATATCGAAGCCTATCGTTCCATTGCTCAACAAATGTCTGATCCCAATATTGTGGGTTTCAGTAATGCTGACCCTTTCATGAGCACATGGCTTACCCGTGCTATGAACGCCTATCTTGATAGCGATGCAGACTTGCTTACCGAGTTAGAAGATGCGCAACAATACACTCTCGATTATCTTGCCTGTCTAGATGCAGCACCGGAGCAGAATCGTCAATTGATAGAAACGTTGAATTCCTGTGTTGAATTTGTTGATAGTTTAATTGGGAATTAATTGCATACTCCCGCGAAACAGTCTATCTTAGATTATTAGAATAGTCGAAAATCGATGCTAGAATGCAATTTCCAGTCCTTATCTTAAGATTTCTAGTAACGGTCAAATAGGGTATAAGCTGATATATGTATCTTTCTGAGGGCGTTAGCTGAGAGGTAGTCACCTCGAAGACAGATAACCAGCATAGAACGATATGTATACGAGCGTAAGGTCAAATACCTTCGGAGTGATCGGAAATCTTTGAGTTGCGATATTGTTTTCGATAGGTGAGAAGAATCAGTTGGTCAGTCACAGCAGGGACAATCTGAACAGGTCTTACGCGTAAATTGAACCTGAATCATGGCACGTTTTCGCTTGTTGCGGATCGGAATTGAGGGTTTCCAGTGAGTACTGACTTTGCCCATGGGACAGGTAATCTCCTATTTTCCCCAATCAGGTATGAGTTTAACATCTGTGCGATATTGTATGGTTTTCGTAGACGTCGATTTGAGAAAGGGTATAAGTCTTACAGGCTATAGCGATTTATGTATCTTTGTTATTGTACCCATAGATTGTGTACGTCAATTATCACCTTTACTCATAATCGCCTTCAAACTATATCACTTTCTCAATTTACTGTAGATTCTGTTGCAAGGTTTTCTTGACGGAATAACTTCACGTGAGCTTCGCCCCGTGGTGTAAGCTGGATAATATTATTGACAACATGAATGGAATTAGAGGCACGCAAACGTCCTAACACTAATTTCATCTTAGACTGTGACCAACGAAAATGCTGATATAGGTCATCGGTGGTAAGCTCGATAGCTTCTCTGTCGGTAGATTGATGATTATAGATATGACCCAATACCACCTGATCATTAAAACGACGACGCTGATTAGCCCGTCGAATTATAGTTGAGACTAAGCCGTATTTTGGTGAGAGTATCCATGATAGCAAAAAGAAAAAGAAGATCATCAACACCATTGATGCTGAAATAGAGGAATCCCAACGTTCTAGCAAACCGAGATCAAATACTCGATTTAAAAATGCCAAACCATCATCAATATTGAAAATACCCAGAAATTCTCCACGTGCTAAACCATAACCAAAGAATGCGCCAGCACTGCCGATAATTGCACTATAAATTAGCATCAAGGACAAGCGATCCGTTAGCAGATAAGCAGCAGCAGGTGGTATGATAAAGAAGGCAATCACCAAAATTGAGCCGACAGCATCAAATGCCCCTACAGCAACGAGACTGACCAAAATCATTAAAGCGTAGTGCATTACACTGGGGCGCATACCGAGTGCTTTTGCGAGTGACTCGTCAAAGGATGCAAGTTTTAATTCTTTATAGAACAGGGTCACAAAGCCAATCGTAAGTAATGTCATCAATGCTGTGACTGTAATTGATTCAGGCCAGAAAACCAGTAATGGTTCTTCATCAACTAAACCCGCTTGCCATGCTTGACCGGGGCTATATGTGCCACAATTGGTACATATTTCGCTAAACTCTGCACCTTCATCACGCGGACTAATCCCTAGATCACGACAATTAAAACATTGACGGGTAATATCTGCTAACTCATCATCGCGTTCAATCGTGACTGTTGTACAGTTTTCGAAGCAATGGCTGTTGGTATTTGCCCATGCGATCCCAATTTCACCAATCATCACAGCGTCTTCATCCATATGGACATCTTCAACAAAGCGCGATACTAGGATGATCGAAATTGCAAAGAGTAAGGGAAACGCCAAGCCCAGCGCAGCATCTTGTTTGACCAAGCCTGATTTATAAATCAGCTCAGTAAGGACAACGGTTGTGACCCCTGCTAAAGCTGCGCCGATA
>Ga0209692_10005443_pt1 | contig 10933 bp, 7 predicted proteins | sample tdDd472_FD_187129 | JGI IMG/M metagenome (GOLD analysis project Ga0209692, IMG submission 187129) | Marine sediment microbial communities from the Atlantic coast under amendment with organic carbon and nitrate - tdDd47.2 (SPAdes)... | ecosystem: Environmental > Aquatic > Marine > Coastal >...
CATGTGCTCCAGCTTCGACAGCTCTCCAATCATTACCGGTAGCGAGAAGTACTGCATCAATCCCATTCATAATGCCTTTGTTGTGCGTGGTAGCTCGATAAGGGTCAACCTCAGCAAAAACACCAGCTTCTATAATTGATTGAACAGCTTCTTCTCCTGAATAATTATCAGTAGCAAGTGTATCTTTGGGGATAATACCTTCTGCATAGGCTTTACGCTTATCTGTTAAATTACTTAAAATGCGAAGATTTACTCTTCCATCGGTGAGTTCTTCAATATAGGGTGCAATATACTCAATAGCCGTATTAATTGCGTTTGCTCCCATTGCATCTTGTGTATCATATAGTAGGTGAAGAATTACCATATCTCCAATTGTTGTGTTACGAAATGTTCTAATTTCTATGTCTTTTGCTCCACCGCCACGTTTAACGATACTACCACCAATGGAGTTTGCTATTTCTAATATTTTTTCTTTATTAGATTGAATACTAGAAATAGCTATGTCTATATTGGGAATGTCTAGGACTTGCACCTGCCCTATCATAATAGGATCATCACTTTTAGTAATAAATCCTCCACCTTCCCTAAAAAGTTTTGCTGCGAAACTACAAGCAGCAATGACCGAAGGTTCTTCAATAACCATTGGGATTAGATAGTCTTTTTTATTAATAAGGAAATTGGTAGCAATTCCAAATGGTAAGCTGTAACGTCCAATAACGTTTTCGACCATATGGTTAGCTTGTGAAAGTGATAAACCAGAATTTTCTAGGGAGTTAAGTTGTTTATTTGATAAATCACTCCAATCTTTAATTATGGTCTGTCGCTCTTGTATAGATTTCTTGTAGAATCTTGTTAAGTTTGATTTCTTTGTCTCGTTCATGTGTAAAATGTATCATTTGATTGCTTTCAAAATCTATCAATTGCATAATTTTTCACAATATTGTGGAGTTTCTAATGACTATACGAAATACATATATAATCATAATCTTATTTCTCTCCATCATACAATCCATAAGTGCCGACGGGACATTACGTCGCATAAATGTACCAGTGTTGATGTATCATTATGTCAGCCCATTACCACCACAATCAGACTCTATAAGAGAAAATCTAACAATAAGCCCCGACACTTTCAGAGCACATATAGAATTTCTCAAATCCGATGGTTACGAGGCCATATCACTATACGAAATAAACTACGCGCTAAAATATGGGACTCCATTACCAGAAAAACCAATAATCTTAACCTTTGATGATAGCTATACCGATCATTATGAATATGTATTTCCCATATTGAAAGAATATGGCTATATTGGGACATTTTTTGTCATTACAGGCTATAGCGATAATAATAATCCTAATCATCTGACATGGGAACAAGTTGAAGAGATGTCTGATGCAGGGATGAATATGGAGTCCCATACAAAAACACACTATACTTTGATTAATCGTGATAATGATTTTCTTGTTTGGGAAATAATCGGAAGCATCGAATCCTTAGAATCACACACAGGAAAACGACCTCTTACATTCTCATATCCAGTTGGTAAATACGACGAAGATACACTACGAATGCTTGAATCCACAACAACCATACAGGCTGTTACAACGGAATACGGCGCATATCATACCTTACATGATGCGCTATTATCACCACGGTTGCGAATATCAGGAAACATGGGAGTTTCAGGGCTCAAAAACTTACTCGACACTGCACTTAAATGAAAAATCCGCCAAAAGGCGGACTCTTCATCAACATTATCAATATTGAATTCTAGTCAGGGAGGATACGGGTATCCATAAAGGCATCTAACCAAATCACGAAAACTAAGCCAATTGGAACAGCTGTGAACAAGAAATAGATAATTCCATATTCTTGGATTGAAAGACCTTGTTTAGCTTGGATTGAAGTAAATAATGGCAACAAATCAAAACCAACCGTGATGATTCCATTACCAACAATAAAACCCAGTCCCATTGAAATAACCCAGACAATAATGCGACGAATTGTTAGGCTCGACATACTGATCTCCATATCAATAAAACTTATACGTCATGATTTTACCCTGAATTACAGACCTTTGGCAAGTAATGTTTTTCACAAACTAAGAATCATACAGTAAGTTATACATTGTTAAACAGCTATCCTGCTGATAAACTCTCCATAATATTTAAAATAAACATAACGTATCATTAACAACACATATCTGTGAGTATAAAACGTAATTCCAGGAGAAAATTGTGGCAGATTTATTTGACAAAGTACATGGATTTACAGCAGCCAAAGAAGCAATGGAAATGGGAATTTACCCTTTTTTCCGCGCATTAAGTGATTCCGAAGGCACAACCGCAACCTTTGAAAATAAAGAAGTTGTTATGCTGGGATCAAATAATTACCTGGGTTTAACCACTGATGAACGTGTACGAAATGCCGCTATAGAAGCAACTCGTAGATATGGTACAAGTGTAACAGGTTCTCGTTTCTTAAATGGCACACTAGAACTTCATCTTGAAGCAGACAGGCGATTAGCAAAGTTTGTCGGCAAAGAAGCCGCGCTTGTATTTGCAACAGGCTATCAAACGAACTTAGGAACAGTTTCGGCACTACTTGGCAAAAATGATGTTGCCGTCCTTGATAAAGATGCGCATGCCTGTATTGTTGATGGTGTTGCTATGTCGCGCGGTACAATGAAACGCTTTAAACATAACGATATGGACGATCTGGACAGAGTTCTAAGCAGTATCCCGCCAGAATCTGGGAAATTAGTTGTTATCGACGGCATTTATAGCATGGGTGGTGACTTTGCTCCACTTGCACAGGTTGTTGAAATCTGCAAAACACACAATGCGCGCTTATTGGTTGATGATGCACACGGTATTGGTGTTGCCGGTGGTGGACGCGGTACATCTGCACACTTTGGACTAACCGATCAAGTTGATCTCATTATGGGGACATTTAGCAAGAGTTTTGCATCTATTGGTGGCTTTATTGCCGGATCTGCTGATGTGATCCATTATATTCAACATCATGCACGTTCCCTTATCTTCTCAGCAGCACTCCCTGCACCTAATTTAGCAGCCGTAATGGCGGCACTTGATATTATTGAAAGCGAACCAGAGCATGTCCAAAAAGTATGGAAAAATGCCGAGTATATGCGTAATGGGTTACAGGAATTGGGTTACGATACAGGCAACAGTCAATCGCCGATTATTCCAGTAAAAATCGGTGAACAGTTCCGTACAGGTTTAGCATGGATGGCATTAATTGAAGAGGGTGTCTATACAAACCCTGTTATTCCACCAGCTACACCACCTAATCAAGCATTGCTGAGAACAAGTTACACGGCAACTCATACAACAGAACATCTCGATCGTGCACTAAAAGCATTTAAAACAGTTGGGTATAATCTAGACCTTATTCCGCACGAAAAGCCAGAAACAGCTTAATTCTGATTTATTTAGGCATAGTAAGTGATAGATACTATGCCTAAATTATCCTTTTAACCAATTCACCCTAGAGCCAACCCGATACGACCTCTGTCTTTATCAATTGATAGAATGCGAATGTCTATAACATCTCCAACTTGGAGCGATACATGATCAGGTATTTTGCTGGAATGCAATAAACCATCCTGCTTCACACCAATATCAACAAAAGCCCCAAAATCAACAACATTCCGGACAGTTCCCTGTAAGACCAATCCTTCTTCTAAGTCCTCCATTTTCAAAATATCGCTTCGCAAAATCGGTAACGGAATATCCTCTCGGGGATCACGTCCGGGGCGTCTTAATTGCTCTAAAATATCCTCAACCGTAGGTATTCCAATACCTAGCTGAGATGCCAATTCATTTATCGGCACACGCTTAAGAAGCGTAGCAATCTTCATTTCGCGCTCTTCCGCACTAGATTGATGGTCGACCTCAGCAAGGTCAAGAATCCTTAAAGTTGTCTCATAACTTTCAGGGTGGATTGCACTACTATCCAACCAGTTATCGCCGTTTCGTATTCGGAGAAATCCAGCCGCTTGCTCGAAAGTCTTTGCCCCAATACCTTTTACACTTAATAAATCCTTACGATTTAAGATTCGACCATGTTCATCACGGTATGCAATAAGCTGATTAGCAGTATTTTCAGTAATACCGGAAACATACCTAAGCAATGAGACAGAGCAAGTATTCAAATTTACACCAACTTGATTAACCACCAACTGAACAACCCACGATAACGACTCAGCCAATTTTGTCTGATCAACGTCGTGCTGATACAATCCAACCCCAATACTTTTGGGGTCTATTTTCACTAATTCGGCAAGTGGATCTTGGATACGACGTGCAATAGAAACAGCACCCCGCATGGTAACATCTAAGTTCGGTAATTCTTGCCGAGCAATATCACTCGCGCTATAGACACTCGCCCCGGCCTCATTTGTAATGAGATATTTTAATTGTTTATTCTGGCTTATCAATTCAGCAACAAGCTGTTCCGTTTCTCTTGATGCAGTACCATTACCAATTACAATCAGCGTTACTTGAAATTGGTGTACAAGCTCATTCAATCTCTTTAGAGATTCCTCATAACGCGACTGCGGTGGATTGGGATAAATAGTATCAACTCCCAACACTTTACCTGTAACATCCACAGCTGACACTTTACATCCTGACCGGAACCCCGGATCAATACCCAATACAATATGCCCACTAAGAGGCGGTTGTAATAACAAACGGCGAACGTTTTCTGCAAAAACTTCAATCGCGTGGACGTGAGCAGTCTCAGTTAGACTTCGATGGATGTCTCGTTCAATCGCAGGTAACAAAAGTCGTTTCGCACCATCAGCAATCGCCAACTCTAAATGATCTGCCCAGTCTGACCGAGTATAGGGGCGATATTTGGCGTGAATCACAGATAGCCAATCTCTCTCAGAAATCTCAATTTTAACCCGCAATATTTTTGCATCAGCACCACGATTGAGAGCTAACATCTGATAAGGCTTAATCCACTTCACCCGTGCTTCAAATTCGTAATAGACTGTAAAGAGTCCTTTCTCATCATCAGCAGATTTTATCTTCTCGCTTCTTATTATCCCCCACTCACTCGCCTTACGTCTAACTTCGCCACGATTATCAGGATCATCAGCAATGATTTGAGCAACAATGTCGCGCGCACCCGACAACACATCATCGACAGAAAGATAACTCTCTGTAATATATTTACGAGCTTCTCGGTCAATATCTTGTTTCCCTTGCTTCAGGATCAATTGTGCCAATGGTTCTAAACCAGCCTCAATTGCTTTCGACGCACGTGTAACTCGTTTGGGTTTATACGGTTGATACAAATCCTCTAATTCAACCAAGCTTTCAGCAACTTGAAGCTTCTTGTATAGAGCATCTGTCATTAAATCTTGCTTTTCGATAGACTCAACAATCTTATTACGCCGATCATCAACAGCTCGAAATAATTGAAGTTTCTCTTCAATTTTGCGCAACTGTAATTCATCCAGATTGAATGTCATTTCTTTACGATAACGCGCAATAAAGGGAATCGTATTCCCTTCGTCAAGTAATAAAATCGTCGATTTCACTTGATTCGGTTGGATACTTAATTCATTCGCAATTCGATTCTCGTAATTCATATATCTCGCTTTGATCTATTATTATTAATGAGTACAATGGCAAAGTTAAATTGTTGCAATTACAACATGCTATACTTAACTAATATTGAACCAGCCCACGAGTATTAGATTATGCATATCCTAGTAGTTGATGATTCGCCAACCATTCGTGCCATTGCTGAAGCCAGTTTAACAGAATTAAGCCACTATGTAACAGTCTCACAAGATGCAACTGGTGCATTAGGATTACTCCATCTCTATCCGATTCAGTTGGTTATCCTCGACTGGATGATGCCTGGCATGGATGGGCTCGAACTTGCCGCAGAAATCCGAAATACCTTTATAGATCGTTATATCTATATCATCATGCTGACTGCAAAAGATGGCATTAATGATATGGTTTTAGGTCTGGAATCTGGTATTGATGATTTCATGATAAAGCCGTTTGATAAGCGCGAATTAAACGCCAGAATAAAAATTGGAGAACGTATCATCAATCTTGAAAATCAACTTCGAGATAATCTTAATCTTATGAATCAATCCCGACAAGAATGGGCTGCAACTACAGAAGCGATTCCTCAACTTATATGCCTATTAGATACTGATGGTAATGTCATACGAACTAATGGGACATTAAGCGGATGGCAACTTGCGCGTCCTGATGCAATCGCTGGACGGAAACTTCACAATTTATTACGGCGTATATTCCCAGAATTTGCCACACAAATGAGGCAAAAATGGTCAGAAGCCACCCCTTTACTCCGTAAAGGACATAATTATAGTTTTGACGGGACAGATACTGAAACACGGACTTTTTTTCATGTCCAATATGAACCCATCGGTGATCTCATTACAGCTGAACATAGCTTTGCCGCCGTGAGTATACAAGATACCACAAAACAGAAACTACTTGAACTTGAGCTCATCTCCGCCAAGCAACAAGTAGAAGAAGAACATGATAAATCAGAGCGTTTATTACTAAATATTCTTCCACCTAGGATTGCTGAACGTCTTAAACAAAACGAAGTCACTATCGCCGAAAGTTTTGAAGAAGTGTCGGTTTTATTCGCTGATATAGTAGGCTTCACAGCACTTTCACGCAATACACCTCCTCATGAATTAGTTAATTTACTCAATACAATTTTTATCCGTTTCGATCAATTAGCGGTTCGCCATAAATTAGAAAAAATCAAGACCATTGGCGACGCTTATCTTGTCGTTGGCGGATTATCAGTTGAAAATCCAAACCACCTCAGCTCAATCATTAAGATGGGATTGGATATGAATCAAGCAATAAAAAATCTCAACGAATTATGGAATCATAATCTATCAATCCGTATCGGGATTGATTGTGGTGCAGTTGTTGCTGGGGTAATTGGAGAAAATAAATTTATCTACGATCTTTGGGGAGATACGGTCAATACAGCTAGTCGAATGGAATCATCAGGCATTAAAGGTTACTTGCAGGTTACGGAATCCGTATATCAAAGCACCCACTCATCCTTTAATTTTGAACCAAGAGGTAACATAGAAGTTAAGGGGATTGGAACAATCAATACTTATATCCTAAATAGTCTAGGAAACTTAGGGTAGGAGACCCTACCCTATACAGTATTCTAAATAAGTTATTCGTCCTCAGTGGAAGCTAGTTCTAAATCACTTGCAACAAATACAAATTGAGGATCCGCCGCAACACCAGCAACTGCAAGGAAATAATGACGATTACCACCAAATACTATATCATCAAGCTCTGCAGTTACATCTCCACCTTCTTGCTCAACACGAACATCACTCACTTGGGCAAGAAGATCAAATGTTATGAAACCATCACTATCTGGCCCCCAGAATCCCGGATAGCCAAGATAACGAATGAGTTCTACATCATTCACAATTACATTCACCGGATCATAATTTGGAATAGCATGGAAAACACTCAGGCGCGATTGGAAAGCATCAAGTGGTGAATAATCTTCGACCAATACCTGTATAGCAACAGTTTCTTTTACGACTTCCCCAATAACAGCAACCGTAATCCAATCACCGGCCTCAACTTCGACCTCAACTTCTAAAAGTGTATCATCAAGCTCGTCTTCCGCAGGTTGCACAGCAATTGAATAAACGCTAGGATCAACTTCTTCCCAATCACTTACATCACCAAAGTCGAAAATTTCTTGACTCACGCTTGTATCATCTTCACTCAAGGTAATACTCACTTCACCGGCATCTGATGATAAATGTGCGATGCGGATATTCGCCTTTTCATCTTCTTGAGCAATTACTACATTGACCATTAAACCGATTATTAATAGACTGAAGATCAATTTATGCATTCATCTACTCCCCTTCTTGATATGATAAATTACAATGTTAGTTACAGGCACACAAACCATGAATAGTAAATTTGTACTAGTTTTAACGTCTAAAACATACCCGCTAATTACGTTTAACTGCAATCTCACCGTGTCCGTTATCAACATATCCTAGAATATAGGCTTTTTCATTAGCAGACAACAGGTCTTGTAACAATTTCTCTGCCACACTCGAAGCAACAGCCATAAGCAGTCCACCAGACGTTTGTGGATCAAATAACAGTTCACGTTCAAACTCTTCTATATCATCCGAAAAGGTAACCCATTGCCCAAAATAATGACGATTTCGTTCCATGCCTCCAGGAAAAATATCTTGTTGACCATATCCTAACGCACCATCAAGCCACTGCAACTTATCAAAGTCAATAATAAGCTTTTTATGACTTAAATGTGCCATCTCATAACCATGACCCAATAGACTATAACCGGTAATATCAGTCATAGCATGAACACTATACCGTTGCGCCAGTTCTGACGCAGTACGGTTTAAGTGACTCATTGAATGAATTGCTCCTTTAACATGAGCAGAATCAGCAAGACCTCGTTTTAATGATGTTGTGATTACACCAACTCCAAGCGGTTTCGTTAAAATAAGTACATCACCAGATTGGGCACCAGATTTCTTGATAATTTTGTCAACAGCAACCTCACCTGTCACAGACAGCCCATATTTAGGCTCTTTATCCGTTACTGTATGTCCACCCACAATGACTGCACCTGCTTCTTTAACTTTATCCGCACCACCACGTAAAATCTCTGACAGAATCCCCATATCCAATCCATCGGGAAACGCCACAAGATTAATTGCCATCAAGGGGCGACCACCCATTGCATACACATCACTTAATGCGTTAGCCGCCGCAATCGCTCCAAACTCATATGGAGTATCAACAACAGGTGGGAAAAAATCCGTAGTCGAAATAATAGCCCGTTTGCCATCTATCTGGTAAACGGCTGCATCATCAGGTTCAGATAACCCTATCAAGAGTTCAGGGTAATCATTCTGAGAAAAAATATCACTTAAAGGACGCAGAACCTGCGCCAAATCGCCCGGATCGAGCTTAGATGCTCAACCAGCGCAGCTAGCAAGTGAAGTGAGCTTGACATCATAATTGCTCATTTTCTTTTCCTCCCTCTGCTTTAGAATGAAAAAAGCCCACCCTTAAAAGGATGGACTTGTGAGGTCGGGGTACTCGGATTCGAACCGAGGACCTCTTACACCCCATGCAAGCACGCTAGCCGGACTGCGCCATACCCCGATTTATGACGAGTATATCATAAAGTTGCCAAAAAGCTAGGGGTTTGGAACGTTGACTGTCCAAACTTTTATCTAACACTATTCATACCGTTGACTTGCTTGATTAATGTTACAGTATATAAAATTATGTAAGATCAATCAAAGACGAGAGGATTTAACCCATGCCCGAATTATTTAGTCGCATGGATAATCTCAATTGGCTAACCCCATCCATCGCAGAAATTCTTGACCAAGGTTCAACACCGCCCGGTGGTGATGGATCAATACGTGAAAGAATGCTAACTATCCAACATGAACTCGACGAATTAGACACCCCAGCGCGCATCGTAAATGTACGCTCTACACCGTCATATACGCTATATACAGCTCGTCCAGAAACCGTAGGACGCATCGGAAATCGGCATACTGTTACATCTAACGAAATCAAACAAAGCATCAAACAAATTGCAGAAAATCACAAAGATTGGTTATTGGGATTTATTCCACAACTAACAGAAGATGATTCAGCTGTTGGAATCTTGCTGCGAACAGATGAGCATCGGCCAATGAGTCTACGCCGCCTACTTGTCAGAACGACATTTAGAAAGCATCCATCCACCATGGCATTTGTTCTCGGTACAACACTGGAACAACAACTTATTGTCGATAGCATTGATGATATAGGACATATGTTGATTGTCGGCGCAGACAATGCTAAACAACATTTTATCAAAAGCACGTTATTATCCCTCATTATGCTTAACACCCCCTCAGAGTTAAGAATCGCTATTGCTGGTGAAAGTAGTGAAGCATATAAGTATTTTGTAGGTGCACCACACGCTTTAGGGCGTATACTAACCGCCGCTAACGAAGGTCAACGTATTATTGATGGTCTGGCTAAAGAAATTCAGCGCCGTAAACAATCTTTACGCGATGAAGGTGTATCTAATATCACGGAATACAATAAATCAGTTAGTTTATCAGGAAAATCAGAACTCCCACGTATCATTATGATTCTCGATTCCCTTACAGATGAATCATGGGCAAAAGAAACCAAGAACTGGACAAAACAGCTCTCGGAGTTACTCATTAAAGGTGCTGAAGTCGGTATCCATTTAATAGTAACGATCAATGATGAAGATAATCTGAAATTGCCTAAAGAAGCACTTGATAAAATCTCACTTAAAGTTGTCATGAGAGCCTCAAGCAAAGATATAAGTGCGGGGATTCCACATTTTCATGCCTCCCTATTGCGATTTATCGATGCTTTTGTATTTGGCAAACAAGACAAAAAAGAACAAGACATTATACCGCTTGAGTTGTGTGCTATATCTAATTCAGAAATCAAAAATGTCGTCGAATATTGGCGGCAAATGAGCAAGCAACGGTATCAAGACATACAATCCGCCCAAACGTCGAGCAAAACAGGCATTACAGGTGTTTTAACACCACCAGCAGAATTAGACAGACAGACAGTTAAGCCGCCTACCCCACCCACACCGCAAAAGCCATCAGTGACGACATTAACACGAGCAACTCAGGTGCTTGGAACTCAATTAGCAACCACAGCCATAATATCCGATTATCAGGTAAATAGAAACAAAGAACATACTACTGCCTTAAAAACAAAAGGTGCTAGTATAATTGGTAAGACAAAATTCACCCAAAAAGTAAGTGCGCTATTTCCAGATGAAATGACTGGAAAATATGACATCATA
>Ga0209692_10005448_pt1 | contig 10929 bp, 10 predicted proteins | sample tdDd472_FD_187129 | JGI IMG/M metagenome (GOLD analysis project Ga0209692, IMG submission 187129) | Marine sediment microbial communities from the Atlantic coast under amendment with organic carbon and nitrate - tdDd47.2 (SPAdes)... | ecosystem: Environmental > Aquatic > Marine > Coastal >...
TGTCCAAATTCTAATGCCGCCAAGAGATAGAATACAAGCAATGTTCCTATCGTGAGCAAGGGAAGGAATGTCAAGATATTAAAAAATCGGATGATGGATAGCGTATCACTATTCTTCATTTTCGTATTTTTAAGTTTGAGTGTCGTCATGATTTATCTCTCCTTTGAATAGTCTGATATTAGGCTAACACAAAAATTCCTCAGCGATACCTACGTTTTCCCTACAAATTTGTATTGCATTATTGATTAGATTGCTGGAAAGAGGTGTTCATATATTATGCTTTTTGTGAATCTAAAATCGAAAGCGAACCGCCAAGATACCAAGTAAAGTAATCCGTTCTGAGTGTAAGTCACTTTAGACTTGGATAGTTTAGCTGATTATCAATGGTCTATTTTAAAATTATCTATGCTTTTCTTTGTGTTCTCTGTGGCTCTGTGGTGACAATCTTTGTGGTAGACAATCATAGATAGATGAATTATTACCGTGGCACAAACATCAACGCGGGGGATCTTCTAACAGATATTCAATTATGCCTATCAAATCCATATCAGAGGCAAAGGCTTTGGCATCCCATATCACACGCGGACAAATTGAACGCTCCAAGTGATCGAATAAGTCTTCGGCTTGTTCATAAATATCGTGTGGCACATCGTCTTGTAACACGATAAACGCCAGAATATCTGAGGCAGTTTGTGTCCAACCGTCTCGAATATAAAGTTCGGAGAGTTGACACATGGCATCCCATAATTCATCTGTCGCATGGATAGCATACGATGCGCGGATACTTGCGAGGTAATCTTTTTCTGTTGGGTTTAATGTTTTATTAGCCATCAAAAAATCCAATGAGTCATCTTATATCGTCGCCGAATCTGATATTGGCAGTGTAACACGAAATGTACTGCCTTCCCCAACAATACTATCTACATCAATTTTACCATGATGTTGTTTGATAATGCGCTCGACAATCGCCAAACCGATTCCAAATCCGGGAGTTGAGTGTGCTTCATCGTGTCGCCAAAAGGTCAAGAAAATATTCGGTAAATCTTCCTCAGAAATACCGACTCCTGTATCCTGAATTTCGATCCAGATTTGATCAGCAATTCTGCCGAATCGAATCGTGATCGTCCCATCGGATGGGGTAAATCGATAGGCATTATCCATGAGATGGACAAACGCATTAAATAGACAATCAGCATTTCCAACGATCAATGGGAATTCTGACGGTTCTTCAATATTTAGGTAGGGATGTTCGCCATAAATACCGCGTATTCGCTCACAAACGTCAGTTATAATATTCTCCACGTTAATTCTCGGTTCCATCACTGCATTCGTACTTTTGACCTTTACCATCAACAGTAAAGCATCGAGCAAATTTGTGATCCTGCTGACCTGTTGCGTAATATTCTCGGCTTTAGCTAATCTCTGCTCCTGATTAGGTGACTTTGCCATGAGATATGCACTAGAATTAACAATTGATAGAGGGGTGCGGAATTCATGAGTTGTGTTTTTGATAAATTCCGTCAGTAGACGGACGCGTTCTTTTTCTAAAGTCAGTTCAAATTCATGTTGTTGGGCTTGTTTTCGCTCGGTAATATCCATATAGGTGCCGACGATCTTTTTTTGACCACTTACCTTATCCGTTATCATTTGACCTTCAGCAAGAACCCATCGAATTTCACCAGTTGGTCTTACAATCCGCTTTTCTAATTGATAAGGCATACCTGATGCAATCAGTTGATCGTACGCTACTTTTTCTTTGCCACGATCCTCACTATGAATGAGCGATGCAAGTAATTCTACTGATGGGTTAGTAGTCTTAGGGTCTAAACCGCAAATCCTATAAAACTCGTCAGACCAAAGGATTGCTCGCGTTTCTAGATTTATTTCCCACGTACCAATATGAGCAAATCGTTGTACGTGTGCGACTAATTTAGCACTTTCCGCTTGGAGAGCTTCTTCAACCCGTTTCCGTTCGGAAATATCCGTCACGAAGGCAATTGCTTCCATACCAGATTGTTTTTCTAAATGCCCCAAACCGATCTCAACTGGAAAAACCGAACCATCTTTACGACGTGCTGATAAGTTATAGCCGATTCCCATCGGGCGAATAACAGGTGATTTAAAATAGCTGGCGCGATGGTGAGTATGGTTTTTTCTAAACATTTCTGGCAATAATATCTCAACAGGTTTTCCAATCAATTCCTTTGGAGAGTACCCAAAGGTACTGATGACACGTTGATTTGCTAAGGTGATTGTACCGGAAATATCGATGAGGATAACAACGCTCGGAACTGCGTTGATTAAATTCAAAAATTGCGATTCATTTTTTTCCAGCGTATTTTGTAACGAATCTAACAATTGTTTATCATCGTTTAACGTCGTGTTATCATTCATATTAATTACCTAGATAAACTGTTATGACATCTTCTACTACAGTAATCATAATATTTGCAGTGAGACACCAGAAAAATATGCATTTCTACTAAACTATACTTCAATCAGTACCGTAATCAGCCAATTACCAATGTAGCTTTAATAAAAGCAATACAAAATATCTTAGCAATAGAATATACCTTATTCGTATTAGGTTAGGAGTCACTATAAGTGAAGGTAAGATCGGTTTACCTCTAGTTAATATTTTAACTTGGCTTTACCGTTTCATAGCGAATGATAGGGTCTACATTTATTGATGGATATAAAATGGAATTTTATTCATTCAATAAATACAGGTATTTGTGAGGTAATCTTTTTGTGAAGTTAAACACTCTCTCGACTCCACCACCAGCCCGCCGTTTTACGCTCCCCATATTTGAGTTTTTTATCGAGCCACAAGGCAACCCCGCGTAGCTGATTGCTCATCATCCAGCGCAGTACACGATTATGTGCCTTCGAGAAATCTTTGTTATATGGGCAGACACGAATACAAATCGAACAATCCGTACCTTGATTCGTCCAGAATTTGAAACATTTTTTTGCGTCAACTGTCCACTTTTTGATGCCTGTAAAATTTGAAATATCATGTGCCCCAAAGGTGGGCTCACCTGATGGAATCGCTTTCACAGGACAGCCATCACTACACCGTCGACACGCATTACACGTTTCCGTTACACCGAAGTCAATTGGGATGTCGTGGGTAAGGGGTAAATCGGTGAAAATTTTAGCGATGCGGACACGTGGACCAAACTCAGGCGTAATCAATAAGCCATGTCGTCCATATTGTCCTAACCCCGCTTGAATCGCTAAGGGGATCGATAGCGCGGTATCATTTAAACTTGCGACAGCACGATAACCCAGGTTACGGATATATTGTGTGATCGACAAAACCGCGATGATGTCTTTGCTATAACCTTGACCTGTTGCCGCGCCACTCAATGCCGATGGCACAGTTTTGATGGTCTGATGGTGCATCTCATTGGCAATTACCACCACATTCGGCAGATCGTCGGGCAAATCCGAGGGCTTATCAGTCAGATGTTGTCGGCTGTAATTATGCGTATAGACCCACCGTTCATCATATTCGCATACGCCAATCGCATCTGCACCCAAAAATTTCCCAGCACGCTTGAGGTCGGCGGCGTTTTCTTCGGGTGTGCCTTCAATTTTACGGGTCGCTCCTTCACGGAACATTGTATAGGTATCGAGGAAACCTTCTTTGCGATCTCCCGATTGTTCGAGCAGGTCCGCTGTGAAATCTGCGATATACCATGCGGCATTGCGTAGAGCATAATCCCGATGATGAAAACCTTCTGCTTTACGGAATTCAGCTAGATCAGTGAAATATGATTCAAAGAACTTCCGCACTTTATCAGACCTTACTTCATCATCCCAAACCGAGCGATTGAACATATCATGCTTCTGATTAAATCGTCGGAACTCATCAGAAATCTGGAAGCCCGTCTTTTTATCAATTGGCTTTTGGCAAACACACGTATCACATTTACAGTTACTGGTCTTGGTTTCAATACTCGCTGGACTGATCATAAGGTACTCATCACTTTTCATGTTGAACCATCACTCTAATAGTAACATTGGCTTGACTATCTTGCTACATGTGGCAAACTTGACAGATAACTTCAAACGACGGAAATCATTATGGACTGGTCACGACTTCCCTACAAAATCAATCGTGCTCTTAGAGTGTATAACAAGATGTACCTACAACGCCAAACCCCGATTCTGATTTATACACCGGGGCGGGTTGGGTCAACAGGCTTGTATATGACGCTTGATACCTTAGGGCAGTTTGTGATTCATATTCATACCTTGAACGCACAAGAAATCCACGACAAAGATCAACCCGGTACAACCGTCTGGGCATATCAGCATATCATCCAACCGCAAAAAGAAGCAAAAGTCATCACTCTGGTACGCGACCCCGTAGCCCTGATTATCTCGGACTTTTTTAATAAGCTAAAATGGCTTGCTGGCGCAAAAGATGCCTATAATCACCTATCCGTTGATGAGCTATGCGAATTATTCCGCACCCGTTATTTTGATGACGGACGGCATACGATCAAACTGAAATGGTACGAAACTGAATTTAACAGCGCATTGAATGTTGATGTATTTGCTCACCCCTTTGATGTCGAACGCGGGGTAGGGAGTTTTCATCAAGGGTTATATGATGTCTTAATCTTGCGGACAGAATCTGACGATAGCATCAAAGCCCAAGCGATTTCAGAATTTTTAGGTATCCCACCATTTGAGGTTCAGCGGGTTAACGAAGCCGAAAAACGGGATTATGCTGAGGTATATCGTGCCTTCAAAAAGCAGATTACCTTGCCAAAACAACACCTCAACGCAATTTATGATTCATATTATGCCACACAATTTTTCACAGAGAAAGAACGTCAGTCACTCCGTGATAAGTGGGGCGATAAAGTATCGGTTTAGGTCAAGCCACTCGGTTCAATATAATCTGCACCTGCCGATTCCAAGTATGCTGACGTGATTGCACCCAATTCGCGCCGTTTTTGGATGACATGATATAGAAAATATTCCATCCCACGCAGATGATTACCCCATCGTTCCCATAAATAATCCAATGCTGAATCATCAAAATAAACCAATGCGCCTTTATCGGTAGCAAACTCAATCAAGCGTTTATCAAGGATATGCTGGATATGCTTACGGGTGGTCTGATTACCAATATGCACAGTGGTTAATTGCCAACCATAACGACGAAAGGCACGTTCCCAGCTGTGATGTGTGCCAATGATGAGGCGTTTGTCTTGTGCTTGGCGGAATAGTCGGTGTTGATTGAGGATCAATAATCGCTGTGCTTCATCAAGTGCAAAACAATCGAGTGAGGATAGATCAGTGTGATAATTAAAGTGCCAACGTGGAAGTCGTTCATAAGCGGTGGACTGTCCTTGTCGTTGAAAGTGAGAGCAAAGCCAGCGCAAGATTGTAGATTTACCGCGCCCTTTGTCTCCGATGATTTGTAAGTGGTTAAAGCCTTCTGCAAGGGCTTGAATAATCATGGGTGGTGGGACAGCGACAGCCACCCATTCGTCAGAGGTTAGCGCACCAAACGGATTCTTCGCCAAACCTAATTTTTGCAGAGGGAAGAATGTGTCAAACGTTGACATCCCTGCAATACTCAGCCCTTATTATCGATCAAGGACGGTTGTACTCGCGTGATGCCAGAAGACCTTAATTGTCTGCCCTGCTTCAAGGTTAAGCGATGTCTTGTAGTCAACATTTTGTAGACGCGCAACCAATTCCACACCATCCGCAATCTGCACAGTATAACGCGTATCTGTGCCGATGTATTGGCTTTCGACTAATTTAGCTGTTAGAACAGTCATATCATCGGTGTTATACATGCCTAAATCTGCTCCATCAGGGGCAATACCAACCCGTTCTGGACGAATCGCAACCATCACATCACCACGCGATTTTTCGAGAGCATTGGAAAATTCTGCATCAATCATCGTACCATCAGATAGCCGTACTTTTCCAACTTTTTCTTCACCACGATCTTCGAGTGTTGCAGGTACAAAATTTGTCTCACCAATAAAATCTGCTACAAAATGGGTAGTGGGATGTTCATAGATTTCTTTTGGTGTACCAACTTGCAACATTTTGCCATCACTCATAACAGCAATGCGGTCAGCCATTGTAATCGCTTCTTCTTGATCGTGTGTGACATAAATGAAAGTAATGCCAATATCCCGTTGCATTGCTTTAAGCTCATGTTGCATATTCTTGCGTAGTTTAAGATCAAGTGCGCCAAGTGGTTCATCCAAGAGCAATACAGCAGGGCGTTTGACCAGTGACCGCGCTAATGCAATCCGTTGTTGCTGTCCACCAGAAAGCTGATTCGGCTTCCGATTTCCGACATTCGGTAAGCGTACCATTTCGAGGGCTTCTTCGGCACGTTTCTGTGCTTCTTTTTTGTTTACGCCTTCCATCTGTAAACCAAACATCACATTCTGCAACACGGTCATGTGTGGGAATAGTGCATAATCTTGGAAAACCGTGTTCACAGGACGATGATAAGCAGGGATATGCTCCATCGCTTTGCCACGAATCAAGATATTGCCACTCGTCGGATTTTCAAATCCCGCAACCATCCGTAACGTTGTTGTCTTACCACACCCACTTGGACCAAGTAATGCAAAAAATTCGCCATCTTCAATTTGTACACTGACATCATCAACGGCACGGACAGTAGCCCCACCTGAATCAAATTCTTTGATTATATTTTTGAGTTCAACATCATAGACAGCCATCGGCACGACCTATTCCTACAGAGTAGGGAGGGTCTGCAAACCCATCCCTACACTCTGCTAAAATTGATAAATTTATTGTCCTAAGAAGATGAGCAATTCATCCCAAGCATTGTTATACAATTCTTCACCCTCAGCACTTGTACCAATAATTGCAAACAAGTTTTCTAACTGTTCCGCAGGTGGGAAGATGGCAGGGTCATTGAGAATTTCTTCATCAAGGAAACCAGATTCGATAGATGCTTGGTTTGGTGAAGCATAAGCAATATAATTGCTCAATTCAGCCCCAACTTTTGCATCCAAGATATAATCCATAAAGACCATTGCCAATTCTGCATTCGGTGCATCAACAGGAACAGCCATATTATCTGTCCAGACCGTTGCTCCTTCTTCTGGAAGCGCGAAGGCATAATCTTCACATTCACAATCGGCGATAATCTGGGCAATATCCCCATTATATTCAACCGCAACTTCAACTTCGCCACGTTCTAGCAAAACTTGACCATCATCGCCAGCTACTGCGACCACATTGCTACCATTTTCAAGCAGATATTCACGGGCTTCACTGATTTCGTCTTCGTCTTCGGTATTTGGATCATAACCGAGTATGCTCATCGCTACGCCAAACATCGCACGACGATCATCTAACCAAGCCACACTACCATCATATTCCCAAACTTGTTCCCATGAGGTGATGCCATCAGGGAAGGCTTCGGTACTATAGCCAACGCCAATCGTACCCCATTGGTAAGGTAGTGAATATTCGTTTTCAGGATCATAGGCTTGTCCCATTAATTCTGGGGTCAAATTTGCAATATTCGGGATTAGGTCTTTGTCCAATGGAATCAGCAACTCTTCGCTAATCATCAATTGCACTGTATCGCCACTGGGAACAACCAGATCATAACCCGGGTTACCCTGACGAATACGGCTTAACATCGCTTCATTGCTTTCGTAAATATCATAGTTGACCGTGACACCACAGGCTTCTTCAAAGTTAGGAATCGTGTCTTCTGCGATATAGGTAGACCAGTTAAAAATACTTAAGGTCTGACCATCATAACCTTCTGGACATTCCCATGGTACATAATCATCATCTTGTGCGCCCACAGCCGAAACCACAAGCGTCAGTAAAGCAAGTAATACCAGCAATTTTTTCATTCTATTCCTCCAAAATATTGATAATTTATGCACGGAGCGCATTTCGTCCCTGCAAGGCTAAAGATATACCTATCAAGATGGTACTTAAAACCATCATCATAGTCGAGATTGCATTGACTTCGGGGGTCACAGTCAATTTCAGTAAACCATATACAAATACGGACAAGGTGGTTGTCCCTACCCCTGATGTAAAGAATGTAATCACAAAGTCATCTAACGACAATGTGAACGCCAATAACGCACCAGCAATGATACCGGGTAAAATCAATGGAAAGGTAATACGCCAGAAGGTCTGCCACGCATTTGCTCCCAAATCGCGTGCTGCTTCTTCCAGACGGGGGTTCATGTCTGCTAAGCGTGCTTGTACCACAATCGCCACATACGAGATATTAAACGTCACATGGGCAAGGATAATCGTATGAAAACCGGGGAATAGACGTTCCCCTGTCGTCACGGCAACCCAGTCAAATATGACCTTAAAGAAAATCGCTAACGAAATCGCCTGAGTAATTTCTGGAATCACCACAGGTAAGAATAGCAAACCTTCCATAAACTTTTTACCGGGGAAGTTCCCACGCACCAAACTCAGCGCAATGGTTGTCCCCAACACAGTTGAAATTGCCGTTGCAATCGAACTCACAAACAAGCTGTTGCGGAATGCTTCGAGCATAATTTCTGTCGAAAATGCTGATTCTGCCCCGACAACATTATTCATGATATTCGTATACCATTTGAGCGAGAAACCCGTAAATGATGAAACAGACTTTGATTCGTTAAATGAAAATATAACCAGAACCAAAATCGGTGCCCACAAGAAAAAGTAAGAGAATATCGGGTTAATCCATAATCCGATTGTCCCAATTCGACGGATTAAGAGATTACGCCCCATCGCATGTTCATTAACAAGAAGGTGTTCTTGAGGTTTTGTTGTCATGCGTCACTCTCCTGCCGATTTGCAAATACATAGATCAGTAACGATAACAAGACAACCCCCATCATGATAATCGATAACGCCGCACCGAGTGGCATATTCCCAGACCCACCGAATTGGTTATTGATTAAGTTCCCGATCATCAAGCCTTTTGTGCCACCTAATAAATCTGGGGTGACAAACGCACCGACCGATGGGATAAAGACCAACGCACAACCAGCCAGAACTCCCGGTAACGTCATCGGTAACACCACCCGAAAAAATGACCGAATATCATTCGCACCGAGGTCATGTGCGGCATCAATATATTTAAAGTCAAAGCGTTCTACTGATGCAAAGATCGGCAAGACCATAAATGGCAAGAATCCATATACCAACCCAAGTAAAACCGCAAACTGCGTATTTAATAGTTGGAGTGGTTCAGTGATTAAGCCGAGGCTAAGTAAAAGGCTGTTGATTGTTCCTTCATCACCCAATAAAATCCGCCACGCATAGGTACGAATCAAGAAGTTTGTCCAGAAGGGCAAGATCACAAGGAATAAACACAATTGCTGGAATTTTCGACTGCGACGTGTGCTGATAAAAAAGGCAAGCGGATAACCGATCGCTAAACATACCAGCGTCGTTACTCCTGCTAGACCCATTGACCGCCATAGAATACTCGAAAAAACGCCAAACGCACGGTCATAGTGCTCTAACGTAAACGGGTCTTCTAATGTTGGGGGAAGTATAGGTACGCCACCTTTACCGCGTGATGTGAAACTCACCACAAACACGATCACGAGAGGCAGCACAAAAAAAAGTCCGAGATACATCATGGATGGTAGCGCGAGAAAGAAGCCATTTTCACGACTCCGCGCAATAAAGTTCTTCATTTATTGGCTTTCTGGCAACAATACTATTCGTGTAAAGGATCGACTGTACGAATAATCTGAGTTTTGTTTATAGCTCGGTATGACATTCAACTTTATCTAGGTCTCCAACAACTATGTTTTTGTTGTTAGTCATTGGTTATTGGTCAACACCGCCTACGCAACCCTAACATAAAAAACCAGAAACTAGGAACAGAACTAAACACCAAAACTTTGTCAAAAATTGTGAAGATGAAGATGGTTGCATTACACCCTATTACTGCAAACAACCGTTATATAATAAATGATTGCAAAAATCAACTTTGAGTATCCGTTTTACATAGTCTGAATTATACTCGATCATAATACAGTCTTAACAATCTACACGATATTACTGTATTTTACCGATTATCGCTAAGGTGATTTTGATGGATTCACAAAAGATTTCTTTGGATAGATTGACTATTATCAATACACAACCCAAATATGCGGAAGGAGTTTGCAGAGCAGTACGCCGTGCTTTTCATGTTGATCTTGATGAAGACTGTGACGAATGTATGAAACCTCGTCATATTGAACAACAAATCGACCAATTTCCAGAAGGGCAATTTGTAGCAGTTTATACAGAAGATGATGGGACAGAAAATGTCGTCGGCATGGCAGCAACCATGCGAACCTCGCGCCAACCCACAGATAAAGCCTTGGATTGGATAACACAGATTGGAGATTTAGGCATCCGTAATCATGAACCTAACGGGGAATGGCTATACGGAGTTGAGATGGCTGTACGACCCATGTACCATCGCAATGGGATCGGTACCAAGTTATATAAAGCGCGTTTTCAACTGGTCAAAGATTTAAATTTACGGGGATGGTATGCTGTCGGGATGCTCATGGGATACGAAAATTATGCCGATGAGATGGATGTCGAGACCTATGGCAACAAAGTTATTGCAGGGGAATTAATCGATCCTACCGTTTCGATGCAGATGAATCGTGGTTTTCGGGCGGAATATGTCGTGACCGATTATTTAGACGAACCTCCCGCAGGCGATGCCGGCGTACTCATCATCTGGGATAACCCCGACTATAAAGGCGAATAACATGACAACAATTATCATTGGTGCAGGGATTGCGGGTTTGTCGGCAGGCTATCACCTCAAGCAAGCAGGACAGAACGCCATTATCCTTGAAGGACGAGATCGTATCGGCGGACGAGTGTGGACGAATCGTGATTTTGCTGATTTCCCGA
>Ga0209692_10005450_pt1 | contig 10925 bp, 6 predicted proteins | sample tdDd472_FD_187129 | JGI IMG/M metagenome (GOLD analysis project Ga0209692, IMG submission 187129) | Marine sediment microbial communities from the Atlantic coast under amendment with organic carbon and nitrate - tdDd47.2 (SPAdes)... | ecosystem: Environmental > Aquatic > Marine > Coastal >...
CAGACCAGGAAACTTCACTATACATTTCACTTACCATATTCAGATTCAATAGTTTCGCTGTAAAACCAACTTTAAACTTATCTGTATAATCCCTGGCATATGACAAACCATAAGCATAATGACCTACAGAAAAATACTCGCCTGTACCTTCAGGTTGCAATGGTGTACGAACTTTCATTTCGTCAGTACCCAATGCTAAAAGTGATACTGCAATGGCATGATGTCCTGCTATTTTCTTAGCGAAACTAAAATAGGATAATCCGATTCCTGCTGGCATCGTAGTATGCCCAAATTCCATATCTGTTGATGCAATATTCATCAGACCTGCAGGATTTGAAAATACAGCAGCAGCATTATCTGCTAAACCTATAATTGCAGATCCCATGGCTTCACCACGAGCAGTAGGGGTCATTTTTAAAAAAGGTGCTGCAGTGTTTCCTGGTTTGTTATAGGTTTGTCCCTGAACAACCATTGGTAACATTACAACCATTGAAAAAATTATTAATCCGGCAATTCTAAAAGTATTTTTCATTTTTTCCATTATTCTCTCACTTAACGATTACAAATTTTCCAACTTGCTTAAAATTTTTATCTATCCCTTTACCCTGTACCACAAAGTAATATATACCACTTCCAACGGTGTGATTATTTTTATTTAATAGGTTCCAACTAGCTATGTTATAGCCTTTTTCATCACGATCATGATCTAAATCATTCACTAAAATACCGTTAATTGTAAAAATATTTATATCACATTTTGAAGGTAAGTTCATAAAAGCAATACGACGATCAATTTCATACCAGTCATCTCGCAACTCCTGAGTAGGTATTTCCCATGAAGGACCACTTGAATAATCCTGATCTGCTCTATAGGGATTAGGTACTACAAAGACATTATCATTATCAGAATCTTCTGGCTTAGGCCCTGGTATACTACTTTTTACTAAAAAAGATTTTGGTGATTCCAATGGCCCTATTCCTGATGAATCATCACGAATATCTATGGAAGTAACAGTGTACCAATATTTCATACCATTTTTCAGTCCGGTATCAGTAAAATCGAACTTCAGACCGGTATCATATCCACTTCCATTGATGCTGTCAAACTGTGCTATCAAGGTCCATGGACCATATTCACTCTCTTCACTTCGATAAATCTTGAATCCATCAAAATCTTTCTTGATACCATCGATTCTAGAATTATCAACCGTTTCTACTGGATCATAACCTTCATAGATATCTTTCCAACGCCAGTCAATATTGATTCCATGGGAAACCGGATCCAATTCAAATTTAGGTGGATTTGGTGCTTTGGGTACTTGAAAATCTGCACTATATAGTGACCGAGCCGCTTTAATATTACTGCGAAGGTCTTCAATTCCAATCCCACCAACTACAGCACATGTAATTCTGATAGTATCTCCAGGTGCTAATGCAGGATATGGGCCTTTTGATATCAAACCACGCATGAGTCCATTTGTTTGGTCAGTATATGTCCTGTCAATTTCATTTTTTGACATTTCATTGTAAAAATCACTATTTATATGAGGATCTCTTGGACCATCAATCCAGCTCCAAAACCTTGTATTTAATCCATCAATTGTTACACTTCCACCTGGTAATGCAATTCCCAACACATCAAAACCAATTAACTCATTATTGGAAAAATCATCATTACCAGTTCCCGGATGATCGCCTTGAACCATAAATCTGGCATTTTCATCCCAATAAGAGATATCATCAGCAGCAGTATTACCCTTTGAAAAATCACCGCTATTTGGATCTGAGTAAATCCCTAAAAAGAGTTCTTCCCAATCATTTGGATTTTCATTGATAATAAAGTAATCAAAAAATAAAATATCATCATACCATTCATTATCCCAGGCAAAAGAACGCTGTATTACATGCGCATCCATTGGTTCATGAAGTTTGAAAATTTCAGGTGCTTCCGGAGTATGAGAACTAACAACATTATCATAATATTGACAGATTATATCTTTATGTGATATTGGATAATATTCATCAGAAAGTGTTCCATCAACATTGAAAAAATCTACTACAGCATTAGGATTGATATCTGGATTTTGTTTTTGAAAAATACTGGTTTCATAAAGTATATGATTTGGATGATATTGTGGAGCAAATTCAAAATAATCTCCACCAGGTGTCTTCATTCCATTATAGGCACCTGAAACACTACATAAAGTATCACCACTCACAATAGCACCAATCCATATACCATTATAGTGCAAAAAGGTATTATTACTAGATTTTGGGTATATCAAAGCATGAGACATTCCACTTTGCCCAAAATACCGTCCCGCACTATTTCCAAGATTACTTACTACCATTTTGATATTATTGATTTCATGATATTTGAAATCAATATTAGCAGGCGGATAAACGTCCTGAGAAAGAAGGAGTGTGATTAAAAAAGTTAATGATATGTAAGTTTTAAATAATTTCATATTACATTTATTTCACTATTACAAATTTACCAATCTGATTAAAATTCTTGTCACTGCCTTTACCTTGTATAACGAAATAATAAATACCACTTCCGACAGTATGATTGTTTTTATTCAACAGGTTCCAACTAGCAATATTATAACCCTTCACATCTCGGTCATGATTTAGTTCATTTACCAAAATACCATTGATTGTGAAGATTTTAATATTACATTTTTGAGGAAGATTCATAAAGGCAATGCGACGATCAATCTCATACCAGTCATCACGTAATTCCTGAGTTGGTATTTCCCATGAAGGAGAATGAGAGTAGTCTTTGTCTGCTCTGTAGGGATTTGGGACAACATATACTTCATCATCACCGGACTCTTCAGGACTCGGCCCTGGGATGGTGCTCTTCACCATAAATGACTTAGGTGATTCGAGTGGGCCGATACCAGAAGAATCGTCTCTGAGATCTATAGATGTTACTGTATACCAATATCTAATACCATTTTTCAATCCATTGTCAGTGAAATCAAATTCCAATCCTGTATCGTAGCCACTGCCATTGATGCTATCATATTGAGCAACCAATGTCCATGGACCATATTCACTCTCAGCACTACGATATATTTTGAAACCATCAAAATCCTGTGTAATACCATCTATTCGGGAGTTATCTACTGTTTCAATTGGATTATATCCTTCATAATGGTCTTTCCAACGCCAGTCAATTTTGATACCGTATGATACTGGAATCAATTCAAATTTTGGTGGATTTGGTGCTTTTGGTACCTGGAAGTCAGCACTGTATAATGATCTGGCTGATTTGATATTATCTCGTAAATCAACAATACCTTTACCACCAGCAATCGCACAAGTAATACGGATTGTATCTCTGCTTGCTAATGTTGTATATGGTCCTTTTGCTATTAGACCACGCATACTCCCAGGAGTATCAGGTGTATAAGTTCTGTCTATTTCATTTTTTGACATTTCATCATAAAATTCACTATTGATATGAGGATCATTTGGTCCTCCCATCCAACTCCAGAACCTGGTATTCAACCCATCAACAGTTACACTGCCACCGGGTTGTGCAATACCTAATACTTCAAATCCAATTAACTCACCATCAGGAAAATCATCACCTCCAGTTCCCGGATGATCTCCCATTACCATGAATTTACCTTCCTCATCCCAATAGGAAATATCATCAGTAAGCGTGATTCCCTCTGAAAAATTGCCACTATGAGGATCAGCATAAATACCTAGATATAGGTTTTCCCAATCATTTACATTTTCATTGATAATGAAATAATCTAAAAAGATAATATCATCATACCATTCATTGTCCCATGCAAAAGTTCGTTGAATAACATGAGCATCCATGGGTTCATGAAGTTTAAATATCTCAGGCGCTTCTGGTGTGTGAAAGGTTACAACATTGTCATAAAATTCACAGATGTGATCTTCTTGTGAAATAGGAAAATATTTATCTGACAATGTACCATTTTCATTAAAAAAGTCTACAACAGCATTTGGATTAATGGTTGGATCTTGTTTATCAAAGATACTGGTTGTATACATTATGTGATTGGGATTATATTGAGGTGAAAATTCAAAATAATCTCCACCAGGAGTTTTTGTACCATTATAGGCACCAGAAACACTACAAAGTGTATCACCGTCAACAATTGCACCGATCCAAATTCCATGGTAAGCAAGGAAAGTGTTACTACTTGATTTTGGATAGATTAAAGCATGGCCAGATCCACTTTGACCAAAATATTTTGCAGCACTATTTCCAAGATTGCTGACTGCAAGTTTTATATTATTGATTTCATGATAACTGAAATCAATATTTGCAGGAGGATAAACAATCTGGCCATTAACAAACACAACAAAAAGGATTAACGAAATGTATAATTTAATTTTTTTCATATTATCTCTATTTAACAATTGAACTTTTTCCGACTTGTTTAATTTTTTATTATTTTTCTATATTGTACTTTTTCAATCATTTAAATCATCGAACCTTAGTTAAAATTAACCTTGATACCGAGACGAATAATTCTACCCCAACTATAAGTATTGATTGCTCTATTATACATTAAATCCGGGTACATCATATATTGATCACTTGTTCCAGACAAATCACCATAGTCTAATACTTTTCCAGTACGAGCATTAAAGCCAGAACCTAAATTGAGATTTCTGATGTTGAGTAAGTTTTTACCTTCTACAAAAAATCTGAAACGGAATTTACCCATTCTAAAACCTTTTTGTAAATCAGCATCAAGTCGATATTGTGCAGGACCTGTCTCAGTGTTTGGCTCAATATAAATCTGGTTAGGAATTGTAGGTGTATAAGGATAACCATTATATACTGATCCTGTCATATTAATAGCGAAATCTTTCAGATAATATCCAAACATTTGGATGGGTTTTGTTTCAGGTACATGAAATGAAAAAGTAAAATTTGCTACATGATTGATATCATGTCCCAATCTTTGTGATCTAACTGGCGGTGGCTGTACTTCTCCCCTGTCATAGGCATCCAATGCAGTTAAATCAAATCCTCTGGCTAAGGTATATGTATAATTAGCAGTTAAAGCATAAAAATTCGCATATTCTTTCCTTAATTCAGTTTCAAATCCCCGACTTGATCCAAAACCAGTATTTTCGTAAACATAATTGATTGGCTGTGTTTCTGTTTGACGAGTGTTAATTGCATCTGAATAATCTTTTCCAAAGATTTTAACACGAAGTACATAATTTTTAATAAACTCAGTTTCAACACCAACTTCATAACTAATTTGTTTACGAGGTTCAAGAGCAGGATTTCCAATAGCATAGTTCAAAAATGGGTCAAGATACATTTCCTGAAAACTTGGTTGCTGAGCAAAATATCCATAATTGAAAAATACTTTTGTTGTCAGGTTTGCAGGAATAGATAATCCAAAACGAGGTGAATATGCTACTTTTACACGATCAAATTCTTCGATATCAGTACCTGCCGCAGCATTAAAGGCATTAATATATTCATCAGCATTGATCGTTTTACCATGAATATAATAATCTGCTCGGATACCGAGTAGCAAATACATGCCAGCATAATCAATTCTGTCCTGAATATACCAACTTCCTCTTTGAGGAGTGTCATTGAAATACCAACGTGAACTTCCATATCTGGAAAAGGCTCCTGGTAAAGAATCTCTTTCAGGGTAATAGTTATTATATCCTGAAATACTTTGATAATTTATTTTCTTATGCTGAAAATTTGCACCAACCTCAAATTTATGGATTTTGGCAATGTGCTTAACAAACTGAAAATCAAAGTCCCAGACATCACTTTTAGAAGTATTATAACCTTTTGTTACACCATAATCCATATAATGATCTTTATCTTTATCCAAATCTTCTTCAGGACCATAGTACATAGGATTGGAAAAAAAGTATAGCATATCTTCATCGCTAATCCCTAATGAATCATAATACGATCTAAGTTGTGGAATAGTACCTACTCCAAAATAACCACCATCTTCATTAAATCCAGCCAATCCTAATTTATATCCCCACATATCTTCAGGACTTTTCAAATCCATTAATCCATTATAACTGTCGGATCCCTGTTTTGACATAATTAATCTATAATATGTATTTTCCTGAAGTGAGTGATTTAGAATAGCAGTAAATTTATTTACAGTATTAGTTCCAACACCTACTCTGTCTGGTAGATTTTTCCATGAAAGATTATAACCTTTGTTAAAACTATTTTGATATCTGTATTTTAAATTTAAACGAATTTTCTTTGTAGGTTTATAATCTATGGCAGCAGAACCTTTATAATTAGTATGTTGGTTATTTGGAATAGAGAATAGTCCGAAGTCAGTTTCGCCATAATCACCACCCATATGGTGATATCCATCTTTTAGATCAGTAGAAAAAGTTGTTGAAAAACTTCCATCTCCTGGTAAAATATTAAATGGACCATTAACACCTAAATATGTGTAGTTATAACCTTCATTTTTGCCATCTGAGATCTTATCTGATTTAGTATGAAAATCAATATCAATAAAATCTTTACCCGATTTAGTGATAATATTTATAATCGCACTTTGAGCATTACCATAGCGAGCATCAAACCCACCTTTGATGATTTCCACTTCTTTGATCTGATTGATGTCAATATCAACAGCATTAACACCAGTGATTGGATCGTTGACAGGCACACCATCCACAAGGTAAAGCACTTCATCACTTCGACCACCACGAACGTGGATTGCATCATCAACTCTTACAACACCAGCTTGCATTGCAAAAAGATCAGTAGCAGATGTCATCACAGGCATACGTTCTATTTCCTCAGAACTAATCATCTGAGAACTACTGGCAGTTTTTACATCAACAGCAGGTCTAGTTGCCGTTACAATAACTTCCTGACCACTAATAGCTTCTACTTGCATTTGAGCGTTTATTTTTGTCATACGATTGCTGGAAACTTTTACTTCCTGAACGATATACCTACTGTAACTAATGAAGGTTACAGTCATAGTGTAAGTTCCTCCAGGAACCTGTGTAATCAGATACATACCATTTATATCAGAAGCAGCACCAAAAAATTCACTCTTATTATCATTATTTACAAGAATAACATTGGCGCCCATTAAAGGCTCACCAGTTTTAGAATCAGTTATCATACCTTTGACAATACCAGAATTGGCATAGCACAGGGTTGATAATAATAAAATTGTAATGATTGAAATTTTCTTGATCATATTAAATTCCATATTTAGAATGGTTTATCTTCTTCAAAATAACTAATTGTTTTACGTATTATTGCCTGTCCGGCTTCCACAGTAAATGGATATAATGGAAAACCACAGAATATAATTCGATATGTATCATTGTAATATCCTGTACCAACAGTACGACCATTCCAGTTTTGGCTTGTGGTATCGGATGTTGCGTATTTAAAAACAGGTTCCGAAAAATTGCCAAGACCATTGATATAGGTTACATCACTGACACCACCAATGGCTGCACTGATTTTTGATTCATCAACCAGAACGGAATCTGAATCGAAAGTAACTGCCTGCATTTTATTTGGGACATTATCATTGTAACTATTTATGTGTAGAATTTCTTTTGTGAAGTCACCAAAATATCTTAGTTCTTCTACAATATCTGGCCTTTCAAGATTGTCCAAAATTTCTTTTGATGTGATCATTAAATTGCCGCCTGTTTGAACATATTGCCATAGAATTGGGATAAATTCATTCAAATGAGATGCACGTGTATGTTCACAATGGTAAAGAACATTTTTGTATTTTGAAATTTCTTTCATGGAGACAACACCTTGTGCAGTATAGTCCCACATTCCATAACTATTTGGTACAACTCCGTCGAAAATTTCTGTAAAATAATTATCCTGTTTTGTATCAGATACACCAAATCTATCGTCATAGGTATCATCTATTACTAACCATTCCAAATCATTATGGTCAGGTTCATAAAAATAAACATCAATTTCTGCCGGGGTATCATCATCTTTGTATGCAGTGTTTCTAGCTTTTACATAAATTGTATGCGATCCTTCCAAAGATCCTGAAATTTTTGTGGGATCTATAAAAAAAGCCGAATCAGGAACAGGCCCTAACCATTCACCATCATCTACTTTATATAAATAATCCATTACTTCAGGAGGATTTGCATATAAATAAGGATTTGGTTGTGAATCAGATACTACAACTTTAATTCCCTGATAAATGTAATCTGTAAAATTATTCACTAACAATGTATCTCCCCAGGCCGGAAATTCGAATCCAGTTTCTGGTGGTACACTTTGACGTGTATAGATTACAAGGGAATCACCAACAGGGTCAATATTTCCATTTTTATCTTCTGAAAATATTCGAATCGTCTGTTTATTGATGGTTTCTTTGGAAGGAAATACAATCAATTCTCTATCATTTTCTGTATATACCATTTCCTGTTCAAATACTTCTTTTGAATCCATATATACAGTAGTAATCTGATAATGATATCCTTTAATAATGCTGTTATTGGAGATTCCATTCCACCCAATATGTTGTACTGATTCATAGAGTTGATCTATTGGTTCAGAAGCATTTGGACTTGGAATATTCAATATTTTTGTTTCAGGTGGTAATATCTCATTTTTTTTACCACTTAATTCCGGTTTTAGCAATTCTGAACAACTATAAATTGTTATAAATATCAGAACTAATATTAATAATTTTTTAATACTCATAATCTTTATTCCTGCTCAATTATTAAATTGCCAATTGCAGTACTGTCATTTCCAACGGTACTGAAGAAAAATTTATCACCCAGACGACGTATTCCTTCATTAACATAGTATGTCAGGTAAATATCAGTAATACTGTTTTCATCAATAGGAAATTCAGTTTCTATACTTACCATTGTTTTTGCACCATCACCCTGATATTTCAATGGATATTTCTGTCCACCGATCACAAAACTAGTATCTAAAGGAGACATCTGAAATTGCAATTTTGTATAGTTATAAGGTGGGACTGAACCATGAGCAATTTTCACATACTCATTTCTAGTATCTAAAACATTAAACTTAATTGCTTTCGTTCTATCCTGGAGAAACTGATTCGGTTCCTGATAAAAATCAGTATAATTAGTATCGTTAAATAAACGAAAATTAGTACACAAGATGTTGAGGCTGTCACTTTCCTGAACAATATTTTCAAAGGCAGTACCCTCTCCAAGATCATAATTAAACCATATTCTGATTTCACCGGGATTTGTTACTTTTTCAACAGTGGGCATTTCACATGATGATATCATCAGCCAACCCAAAATAGTAATTCCCAAAATTAAATATTTATATTTCATTTCTGGATACTCCATCCACTATTTAATTTCTATAATTTTCACGTTTACATCATCTTTTATTATATCATAGGTGCCGGCATCAACATCACCATTTTCGATTCCATAATTTTGCTGTTCTAAGACCGCAATTTTGCCATTATCTACTTTAGTAATACCTGCTACAGGATTTTCAAAGTCACTGGATATATCTATAATATCACGTTTCACTGCGAAAGATAATCCAGCAGAATCAAGTTCATGATAGGTCAATGTTTCAAGTGATTTACCAAAGATACCTTCAGATGTAGGACTGGTCCATATTGAATCAGGTAGGATTACTTTAACTAGTAGATTTCGGGTATTTCCATTTGATTGCCCATATTCATTAATATAGCAAGTCGTATCATCAATCATAGCAAGACCATTGATACTAACCATTTCTTCATTAACACCATCAAAATCTGAAGATTCGACTTCATACAATGCACTTTGCTCCCATTTACCAAACTCTTCACCAGCAGGATCAAATCGCACAAAACGTCTTCTATTTCTATTCAATTCTAAAGTATCAACTGTATGCACATTTCCAACACTGTCAATGAAAGTTGGATAGTTTAGCAATTCTTTTTCTATAATGGTTACAAGTCGGCCTTTGTTGTCAATATCCAATCCGGAAAATCCGCCATCACCTTCACGATTAAGATAATATTTTCTCAAACCAAGAAATGGATCAAGACGACGGACAATATTTGCGAATCCTTGCTGTTCACCAAGTTCTCCCCAACGTCCTGTCATCTGATAGAGTGATGGACCGTATTTATCGGCAACCCAATAGAAATTTCCACTTGGATCGTATACAATCCCACCAGGATTCATTCCCCAAAACTGAGGTTCAATATTAGAATTAACAATTTCGAATTCATTATATCCACTTGAAACTGGCAAACCTGATACATTTTCATCTCGAAGTGTTTTGATTGGATTGCGATCTAATATTTCAATTTTATTATTGTCTTTTAATTTTACTTTTATTATTTCAGTTGTGTAATCAGGTTCTAAAAAGTTAATTTTCTCAACTTTTCCATCTACACTGTTTAACACAGGACCTCTTCCAGTAACCAATACATATTCTCTTCCACCTAAATATTGGATCGATGAAAAACCACCTAGTTTGAAATCCGAGCCTGATTGCAATTTTGGCAAATCACTCCATTCAAGAATATATTCTCCATCAAAATCAGGATTTGAAATCAGAGGATTACTACTCTCACATTGAATAAAAAATGCAATTGTAATGGTTAACAACAATAAGTAAAATAGTATTTTCTTTAAAAGATTCATATTCCTCCCCAGTAATATCTTATTCAATTGTAACAAGTTTAAGGGCTAAAAAATTCACAATCAAGATATTTTTTAAAAAATTTTATTTATTATCTAATATTTTTTAAAGTTTGTAATTAATTATTTATCCGTACTAACTATATTTGCAAATATATCGTCTACAAATCTCTTAACAAATATATTGTTATTTGAATTTATAAAAAAATTTAAAAATAATTTATGTAGGGAGTATAAGAACTACTGAAGATAACAATCGGGAT
>Ga0209692_10005451_pt1 | contig 10925 bp, 22 predicted proteins | sample tdDd472_FD_187129 | JGI IMG/M metagenome (GOLD analysis project Ga0209692, IMG submission 187129) | Marine sediment microbial communities from the Atlantic coast under amendment with organic carbon and nitrate - tdDd47.2 (SPAdes)... | ecosystem: Environmental > Aquatic > Marine > Coastal >...
TATCTTCAATTCTATCCCATGAAGATGTTAAGTCTATTCCTATGGAGTGGAGTGCCCTTACATCAAACTTGGAGTTGTGCATGAGAAGGGTGGAGGCAGAGGAGAGAAGAGTCCTTGCCTCTTCTAAATCCTCCTCTTGCCATGTTACTTCTGCTCTGTCATATGGGTTTACCTCCCCTGTCCAGTGATAGTTAGACTTACCATCACATGCTGTAATCATAAAAGGACGACAACCGTGGAAGAAGTCAGTTCCTGTTGTTTCAGTGTCAACTGCTAGAAGCACCTTTCTCCTCGTCTGTTCCATGGATTGTCTTTGTTCTTTCTTCCCTATCATCTAGGGCAGGATTATCGTTCTTAGTAGGTGCTACATAAGCTCTCTTACCATACTTTCTTGTATCAACACAGGTATCATCATGTTTATGAGTGAAGCCTAGTTGTTTAGCTTCTGCTAGTTCCTCTATTGTCTTTCTGGCGAAGAGAAGTTCATCTTCGTCATTGTAAAGATGCCACTCCTCTTCTTCATAACAGTAGACGAACCACCCACAGTCTCTAGTGATTAGTTCTAGCTGTTTTAGGGCTTGATTGTAAGTATCCACAGTCCTAGTACATAGGGAGAGGGAGATTGCCACCACACTGTTAGAGAAGCTCCAGCTAGACAAGCTAGAACGAATCCTGTTCCTTTACGCTGTTCCTGTGTCATTAGTAAGTTCTTCCATTTGTTGTTGTAGGGAGCTTATCATTTTATGCTTTACCATATTACTAACAGTTCGTAGGATTTCTCGCTGTTCCTCTGTGGGTGTTAATCCCTCACTAGAATTTGTCCTAAAGAAAATATTTTCTTTACCTACGATTAAGTAACAATCATCTGTCTGTAAGATACTTAATTTCTCTTTTAGTCGTTGACACTCTTGTCCTCTAGTAATTAGTTGTTCTGGGGTCATTGTGAATCCTCTAATTTCTTTATCTTATCGGCTAAGTACCACTGTGCTTTCTTTAAGTCTTCAATAGTATTTCCTTTGTGATCTGCTCTAAGAACATACTTAATTACATTACCTAGATTAAATCCCATGTGACGAGTAATTTGAATTACCTCAATTCCTGAGGGATGAGAGGTATAATGAGATGGGTGATTTACGGGATCATTCATAGTGCTACTTTCTCCTGAAACTCTTTCCACTCACGGTCTGTCATTGAAGATGGTTTTGCTTCTCTACCATGGTAGTCCGAATTAACAATAGAGCCATCTGGCAGAACACTTAGTAATTCTCTTAACACTCCCATTTCCATTCTACTAAATTTCTTTGCATGTAATACGTAGTCCTCGAATGCTTCACAAGCTACTGGGCAAATAGACTTAACAATCTCAAACATACAGTTGGCAAATTGACGGATCTCTAATTGAGCATGAGAATCCATTCGTAGACGTAGGAAGTTAAAGATGTTGTGTAAGTCACATTTCCAGTAGGCACGAGTGTAGGTTGAAAGGGGTAGGTCTTTGCGGGCTTGTTCTTTGGCGACTCCTAGGTCTAAGCGAGTTTGGTACAAATGCTTAGCTGTATTATGATAGGCCTTTTCCGTTGCACTAAGATTGGCACCTCCTTTTCCTTCTTCCAGGTATCCACTACTTCCTTGTTTATTACTTGTGGCTTGTAACCTCCATTCCTTAGGATCAGTTACTTGGAAGAAGTCTAATGCTTCTGTGTAACGAGTAGAGTACTCATTAACAGATGCAGTTCTGTGTCGAATCCACTGCCTCCAACAATCCATTGGTACTTGTACCATGAATTTGATTTCAACCATCTCAAAGGGTGTGGTGTGTCCGTGATTGAGAAGGTAACGGATTAAGTTGCGGTCTTTTACAGGTGTTTCCAAATTTCTCTCTTTCCATAATTTATCGTATTTTCTTATGTTATCTGTAGAACTACTACCTTCATAATAAGTTTTTCCATCTATAGGTAATAACCAATTTGTTGCTAAATACCCATCTTCCCAGTTTCGGAATGTATTTTCTGGTACAGGTTCATTAGGAAAAGCTTGCTTAAAGATTTCTATATCGTCTGCTTGTTTATCCTTTCCATAGCTTACTCTTGCTGCTTGTACAATGCTTGAGTCGTCTCCCATACTGTCTACAAGACAGATAAAGGCATTCTGATCGGTTAGTGGGTGGAATTTCTTCCAAGTGAGTGGGGAGGTCATTGTTCTTCGTAGTACCTGTATTGGTGTGCTTTGTTTCTGTGAGAGACAATCCAGTAGTAAGAATACTCATCTACTTTAATGGTGTCTCTCATCTCTTTTGAATACGTGTGCTTACCAGCTAATGGACCATCAATGAATTGGATTAGGTAGAAATTTCTCCGGAGTAACATCCTCGATGCTTCTGAATTGAAAGTCTCCATCAACTGTAACACCTTTCCATCCACCACCAGGTCGTGTTTGTGGTTGTCGTTTAATCTGTCCTGAGGAAATCCAATACTTGAATGCCTGACGACAGGCTTTCTGGAGGGAAGGAGCTACTACTGTGTGGTATAGGCCGGCGTAGGAAACAGTGTAGGTGGAGGAGTGTTTGGTTTTCATAGTGTTCTATTTACCTCATCTATGGAAAGGGAAACAATACCTGTTTTAGTCCAGACTCTATAGTGAAAGTCTGTTACTGCGAATATCTGTACTTCTTGTCCTACTACTCCTTTCTCACGAAAGTAAGGGGTGTCTGGGACAATGAATTTATCACCTGTGGTCAGCATTACAGCATTACCAATTGTGGGTCAGCGGGGTTTGCAAATACAACACACCAATAGTTATCTTTCATTCCCATTCCTATGAAAGAGTAAGGGGTTCTAATGTTTTTCTTGTGTCCAGGGGATTTCATCCAGGCTTCCATTACCTGAACTGGTAGAGAGTAGCCTGATGCAATGTTCTCAGCAGAAGCCATAGACTCAAATCCTGCCCCTGCTATTCTTTGACTATGAGTTGAGTTTCCTGCTCCTCTGTGAGATAGACGTCTTTTCTGTGCCATCCACTCTGCATGTGATTGTGCTGCCTGTGCTAGAAGGGGACTGTAAGTAGGTACGTTAGGGGTGTACTTGAGGTGTTCTCTGTAGAGAAGGTCAAGGGGTGGATGTGGGGTCATTTCTATTCCTTTTGTTATTAAAAGATGCACTTGGGACTTTCACCCTTGTTAATGTAGTTTAGGAGTGGGTTGGGAGATAACGACTGTCATGAGAAAGAGCCGCCGTACTACAAGACATCTAAAGAGGAATTACTTATCTCCTACAATGTGCCAGATCATTACAAAGACAGCACAAGTAAGGAAGAAGAGGTAAGTTAATAGACCTGGTCCTAGTTCAAAGGTAAGTATCATTATAGATCCTATAGATAGTGAATAGTAATTGTCGTATTGGGATTTGAACCCTTCCACCCCTCCTACGGATACGACAACTCACCTATTGTTGTTATCCCAGTATTTGGTGATTATTACTGGATTGACCAAGGCAGGGATTTGCACCCTGCATAAAAGCGACTCTTCCAAAGGTGGTGGCTAGTTTTGTTGTTGATACAATCGGCATATCACGCTCCGACGGGAAATAGATAATCCCCAAACAATCTAACTAATACCCCAGTTCGTATGGGTTGGTCATCAATCTCCCCTTAATAGTCGAGTTCAGTTAGCTCTGCACGTTAGGGGTAGCGGCTACCTATTTCGCCACTTGGTCACTCTTCTTTCCAAGGCTTCTCGACCGAAGTACGAGGCTCACGAGGAAAGAAAGAAAGGTAGTTACTTCACCTTGTATTCTTGGTTGTGGAAAATGAGTCCAGTAATAGTACGTAGGTCAACTAACCTATGTCCACTCATTCCTCCATTTCCATCAATCTCAGTGAAGCGTAGTCTTCCATGTTCATCAAATTCTCTATGATGAACTCCTTGCATTACTCGTTCCTCTCCTTGCATTGCAGACTTTACAAGAGAGTTCCATTGTCGATCTGTCTTTCCTGCTTTTCCTTCTGCAAGAAGAGTAGCTGTGTGCTTAGGGTCTGGTTTCTTTGTAAAGGTGATACTCATAGCTACTCTAGGGTATTGCTTTACTAGTTCAATCATAGTTGTACGATTGATTACTTCTGGTTCTCCTTCTGTATGGGAGGCGAAGGCAAATTCATTCTCTACAATAGATTTAGAAATATCCCACTCTAAACCATCTGTATTCTTTAAGGTAAATCCATTAAAGCTAACTTGAGTGACCTTACCACAAGAGAACCTAGAGAATACATCTCCAACTTGTACTTTACTGGTATCAGCTTTATGTTTAAGTGTAGTTTCCATATTATCATTCAATTGGGGGAGAGAAAAAAGAAGAGGGGCTTCACCTACCCCTCCGTGAGGAACCTAGGATAGGGGCTAGGTTCCAAGGTTACTCCTCTAGCCTCCGCAAGAGAGGGAAGAGGAGCAAGAAGCCTTAGGAGCAGCAAGAGCCTTGAATAGCCCTCGTACTCGTTTAGGACGGTTCTGCAACCAAGTTCGTACCGGAGCACGACGGAAGACAGTTACTCGTGCTGAGGCAGCAAGACTACCTGAGCAAGAAGAGAGACTGCCAGAGCAACTAGCTACTGGTTGTTGTCCTGAGGCTTGGGGAGAAACAAATGCCAGTGCAATAACACCAGCTACGATAAGGGGTAGAATGTACTTCATTCTGTGGGTTCCTTTTGGATCATCGCTAGAATGTCATCTTGATGAAGAAGGCGATGGTCTTCTCCATTGATGGTTACCTTATCACCAGAATAGGAACGGTAGAGTACCGTATCTCCTTCTTCTAGTTTATCTTCATCGGACTCTCCTGAGTCTCTAACATTTAGAGTTCGTCCTACCTTAACCACTTTACTGAAACTGATTGGTTCAGTAGGTGCAGAGGGAAGAGCAATTCCTCCAGGAGATACAAGTTCTGGTTCTTCAAGTTTAACAAGAAGTCTTTTACCGTAGGGAATCATTACTTATGCCTCCATTTGAACGCTGGCTGCTGCTACAGTGCGTTCCTTTCCTGTTTGAGTGTTCTTAATTAGTAATAGATCATCCTCCTTTTCCTCTAGGATTCCGTACTTGATTCCTCGGTAGGTGCAGTACTTGGTGTCCTTTGAGAAAGACACTTCTTCACTGTCATCTGCACTTGGTTTCTCTGACTCTTCAACGTGGGCAAAAGCAAGAACTCGCTTCTGCTTACGTCCCCTGTAAACGTCTCCTTCCTCGATGATCCACTCAACGATTCGGGGTTCTGCATCAATCCAATCCATTACTTCTTGGAAGTCCTCGTAACCACTGGTGATTTCATTAGGAACTCCGAGTCGTTCGAGGTCTTCGAGCATACTGCCCCAAGCGTCTTCTGCGGTCCAGTCAGAACCGGGTTTCTCACTGTCCTTGATGTACCAGGTAAGGTTCAAGGCATCGTTTAGCTCAGTGCCCTTCTGTTTTTCTGGGGTGAGAACGGTAAGAGTAACTGATACCAGAGGATACACCTCATCTGGATCATCTTTGTCATAGGGCTTGTCTCCACAGAACAATTCCATTGTTGCTGTACCTTTGTCTCCGAAGTCAAAAGGAATACCTCGAACTGTTCGTTCTGCCTTCCGTACTTCATCAAAAGTACCGGAGGTGGTGTTCTTTGCGAAACGGGCGAAGTTCTTGGACATCTTGGTCTTAGCCATAATACTATTCTCTACTTAGAGGGGGTGAAATTAAGGTGCTGTTGAATCTTAGTCGGAAAGTGCTTAATCAGATTGGTGTAGGCTTCTTGTGCTGATTCTCCCATTGAAATTGGATTAGGTAACTTTAGTCGGTTCTTTGCATCGTATACAGGGTGGTTTGCTGTATAGATTACTCGTTCTACTCCTTCATCTAGATCCTCTACTACTTTGTGTTCTGTGGCTTTCTTCTTCCACATCTTACTGGTCTTAACGGTAAAGTCCATTGTTAGAAACAGAGTGGCTTGTGCCCACTTAGTAAAGATAGCTCTAGGCCATTTCTCCATATCTAACACTGTCTTCTGGTAATCATTCTTCAAGGGATCTTTCTCTGTTTCAGATCGCTTGTGTCCAATTAGTATTACATTTACTCCTTTACTACGGAGGAAGGTTAATTGTGTTTCTAACTTCTCTGCATAAAGCATACCCTCTGCTTTCCATCCAGCAGCAAAAGCATTAAATGCTTGTATATCATTTGAATAGAATTTCTTGAGGATGTCTTGTTGCATAAACTGAGAGACACCAGACAGACTATCAACTACTACAGTTGCATAACCTGTTGCATTCTTAATGATGCTAAGAAGATCAGTCCAATTCTCTGCTTCTTCTTCATCGATATCCTCTTCATTGATTTCTTCTGCATCAATGAGGTCTGCGAATCCACTCTCTTTACAAGAGATACCTAGAATTGGTTTAGGGAACTGTGCAGCTAAACCAGACTTACCAATACCTGGATCTCCGTATAAGGTAAGTCCTACTCCTCTATTGGGACGGGTCATCTAAAACCTCCACTAAGTGCCATACATAACCAACCCCATCAATACATGTTCCGTGGATATGTGTGTTTTCCTGGAATTCCCATCCTGTACCAACAACACAGAAGTTTCTTGTTACTACTTCTTTTTTGTTACAATAGGAATACCAAAATGTTACCTCATCATGTTGAATACCTACATGATGAATTTTTGCATCCTCAGGTAAAGAAAGTTCTCGTATCTCTTTACCAACATCTAATTGACTTTTATGGATGATTCTCATTAGGAAAATTCTACTCCTGAGTCTTGTAACTTAGTTTCAAGTTTCTTTACCTTTTCTTCTAGGTTGTAGATTTGTTTCTGTTGTATGGATGTTGTTCCATAGAGGAACTCAATTTGTTCTAGTAAGTCACTCTGTTGCTTTTGCAGACCCTCTAGAATATCACATAGTTGAAGTAATCTATCTTCTGGTATATTCATTCTTCTTCTTTGTCCTTTCGTTGTTCACTCTCTGTGGCTGTGAATGCTGCTGCATACCGTTTCTCTAGTTTAGTCCTATTTCCCTGGATTAGGAGAGGAAGAGTGGTGTTACAGGCAGAACAGTGGTAGAGGAAACTTTCCCATACCCGCATGAAGGCTTTCTGGGGGAGAAGAGATTGGTCTACACCATAGATAACGTGTTTCTTCACTAGAGACGCAAACTCCTCAATGGAAGCAATGAGTCGGTCTAGTGAGAGTACATTGTCTTTAGGGGAATAGGGGATTTCTAGAGGAAGGGCTTCTACTGGAACTCCTAGTACATGTGTTCCATATACAGAGTACCAAAGGATGTCTTCTAGCTCTTCTACAGTGTTTTTCCTTGAGGATGATACATGTAGTTCAAGGATTTCTGTAGATAGTCCTAGGGCTACATGAAGGAGTTCAAAGTGGAGGGAAGGGAGGGCACGAGGTGGTGCTGCTTTAAGGCAAACAAACTTACGATAGTCAGATAGCACTAGGTGGGTTCCTCTAGTTCGGAGAAATAGGAGTCTACTGGTACAAGATCGGAGAGGTCGGATTCTCCAATTAAGTAGGAATGATAGTTACAGTTGTAAGAGGGGGTCATTCTTGCATTAAAGTGCCTTACAGGGTGACGGTAGAATATGGAAGAGAAGTACTTAGGATCTTCGTGGTCAAAGTCTGGTTGAGTTACGTAGTCATACCATTCAATGAGTCGAAGGATTAGTGGTTTGATGGTAAAGTCCATCATCTGTTCTTGAGCCTCAAGAGGAAAGTGGTGTATTCCTTGATGTACCCAATTGTGTTCATTTAGGAAGATGGGATATTGTCCTTTGTAACTTCCACAGGGTCCACTGAATAATCTACTGATGTAGTCCTTGTCGGATTCCTTGTGTTTCTTTGCAGGACCATACTTCTGTACTTCTGGGATCTTAATTAAATCATAGAATACCCATTCACAGTCTTCCTCAGTTGAAAGATAAAGAGCACATTGAAGGTCTACATGAAGTTCTTCTCTTGTCTTAGAAGGATCAATGTATCCCTTTGCTTTATGTTCTGCTAGGACTGTACCATACTGTGGATGATTACGGCAGATACCATCTTTCTTACCTCTAATGCGAATCTTATGAGGACCAACATCAATGTATTCATCAATGATTTCTTCTGTTACCCAATCTCCTTCGAAGTTGTTTAGTTTGTAGACCCATAACATCTTCTTAGTGGAGTAATCGAAACTCTCTGGAGCCTCTGGATACCTTTCATGAAGATAGTCTAACATTCCTTCTGCTGAGGATTTAAAGTCTTTAGAGGGAATGTAGAGTTCTAATCCTTTGTGAAAGGTATCTCCCCACCAAAGGTTAAGGGGGGATTGAGTTATTGGATCTTCTAATCCAAGAATAGCATAGAGATAGAAGGAGTAGGGACATTCTAAGAACCTGTTAAGGAGAGATTGTGTTATTCCGTCTCGGAGGGGACCTTTCCACATGTGAAGCCTTGTGTAGGGAAGTGAATGTTGGGAGGAAGAGGATAGTGTTCAATGAGTCTTGTTTTATTGTGATTAGGTGGGAGGAAGAGGTTTTCTTCCGGGGTTATGTTGTGCAATCCTTTTTCCTGGGAGGGAGAATCCAACTCTAGCCCATGAACTTCTTGTCCTGCGTCGGAAGAATTTGATAAGGGCATTAGGTGCTACCTCAACTGGGGTGTAGGAGATTTTAAGTAGTGGTCCATCGTTAATGGACACTATAATATAGTCATCTAAGACTGAGTGTACTTCAACTGAGAGTTCTTCCCCCATTTGTACTACGGAGTTCGGTTTGACAGAGAGAGTTAACATAGGAGTCGAGTTTTAGGGAGAATTCACGGATGTCATATACTTTATACTCTTGTTTAAGTATAGCGGAGGGGTGTTTTAGGAATAAAGAGGACTTACAGGGAAAGGCATCCCTTGCTACTGCTCCTAGGTAAACCACTCCGTCGAAGGGGAAGGAAGTGTAGAGGTCTTTGACTCTGGGTAGGCAGGCTTCAATCTCAGATCTGGAGGGAGGACGATTAACTGGTTTTGTCTTTCCCTCTTTCCAAGGTCTGCATCCAAGAATGTTTGTGACTTTGAAGTGGAAGGAAGTTCTGGTCCAGGACAGACAAAAGTTAAGGACGCGGCCTGTTCTGCCCATAAAAGGTGAGCCTGTAAGATCCTCTGTCTTTCCTGGTGCTTCTCCAAGGAACAAGAGAGTGGGGGAGGACCGAAGTGGTCCAAGGATTGGTTCTTCATTGCCTTCTTGTATTTCTCCTTGATAGTAAAGGAGAGAGCCATCCCTCTCTACTGTTCCTTTTGAGCATTTTCCATATCCTCCAAAAACAATATGTCGTCTAGACTCCGCAAGTCCGCATCTTGTGCAATTGAGGTATCTTTCTTGGTTATGATGAATTCCACTCGACATTCTACTTCCAAGGGGGAGTTTGAGAGTAATCGTTGTAGAGTCTTAAGGGAAACCTTCTTCTTACCATTTAGCATGTTTGCAACATTTGTGTATTGCATTCCTACTTGATGACAGTAAGAGGTTAGTCTACCTGAGTCTATGTTTTGTTGAATGAGTAACTTTAATGCTGCTCCTTGCTCAGTTGTTAAGTAGGCTGTAGTTGATAGCCCTCCTTCCTGAGTAATATGTAATACATCGTCCATTCTTTATCTTCTTCTCCTTAGAGGAATATAACCAGTAGATTCTTGGATACCTAGTAATCGAGCTACTTGCCCTAGTGTGGTCTGGAGGCTTTCTGGGGAGAGAAGGGTACTAGTAATATACATTACTCTCCAATTGAGGATTATTGCTTCATAGTGTTTGATGTGGTCTTGTGTCATTCCTTTAAGGGAGAAGTGTCCTGGTCCGTCTCCGTGTACTTCTAAGGCTACCTTCTTAGTTGGCCAAGCAAAGTCAAACCTGAACTGTCTAGTGGGATGAAACTTATACTCTTTCGTAGGAAGGTGGGTAGGATATCTAGCTTTCCACTCAGTAAAGAAGAGAAGTTCTAGGTGAGACTCCTCCTGTTTCTTTCTTCTCTTCTTCTTTGGCATAGTTAAGTTAAGTTAAGGGTTGTCGGCTCGGTTATCGCTGACGTTATGGTAACGAAAACTATTCAGTCCTGCTGCTTTGATTTCCATTTTGAATTGTCGGATCACGCTGCTGTGGTTCGCCAATCCAATACGACTTGCCACATTTCCAACATTTGCAAGCGTCAGTATTTAGGTAGAGCCCGGTGTAATGTCGCTCACTGTGGCTGTGGTATGTCCAGTTGACTGTCTCGCAAAAAACACACCTGTGCTTGCTCCAATACTCAACGAACCTCTGTGCCTTCATGTTTACACCATCACCCTGCGTTGCACCGAAGCGGGGTCGGCGTTGTTGTGTGTACTCATTAGAAAGGACGCATTATTATTGGTAAGGACATTGTGAATACTAGTTTACTTGAGTCTCCTTCTTTCATGTATTGTTGGTGGCTTTCGTGTATCTTTGGGTCTCCCCACCAATTAGGAAATCCTGTATCTTTCAGTTGTCTCTTCTCCATAATTGTCCTTGCAGTTAAGTGAGAGGGACTTCCCTTTTGATAGAGAAGGTACGCATACTCAGCTAGTTGTTTTGCCTTATACCTCCACATTGCACCAAAGGCTTCATAGTAACCATAAGAGAGAAGGTAAGTGCATCCATAGAGAGTTTGTAGTCTTTGCTCTTTGGATAGGGCTTCTACGTTTTCCTGGTGGGAAGTATATGGACATAGTATGACTAGACCTAATCTCTGTGGGGCGAATCCTTTGATCTTTGGGTAGGAGGTGTAGGAGGACATTACTTGACTAAGTACAGGTCTTGGGAGGAACGGGTTCTAGCCACAAAGTCTAGGTTAAGTTCTTGCTCTTTAGCAATTGGGTGTGACATAGCAAAGTCAAGGGGAATGGGA
>Ga0209692_10005455_pt1 | contig 10917 bp, 11 predicted proteins | sample tdDd472_FD_187129 | JGI IMG/M metagenome (GOLD analysis project Ga0209692, IMG submission 187129) | Marine sediment microbial communities from the Atlantic coast under amendment with organic carbon and nitrate - tdDd47.2 (SPAdes)... | ecosystem: Environmental > Aquatic > Marine > Coastal >...
GCATCAAAGTTTATGCTTGTTGTGTTAGTTTATGAACAGTAAGAAAACCTTCTTTACTTTTTAAAATAAAGAAGGTTAGAGTGAAATTTAAAAAATGATTTTTTAATTGTGTATTCATATTTAGAAATATTTTAAATAGAAATCACATTTTGTATAATTGGCTTGATTTATAATAAGTTAAATTTTAATAATCGTGAGAGTCAATACATCAGTTTTATAAACCTATAAAATAATCTTTTCAGGCCAAGCCATAGATTTTGAATTACCCCATAATTTATTGATATAATTAATAGAGAAATAATCTTCAAATGCGTGAATCCAGTATGTACCTTTATCTGATAGTTTAATTTGATCTTCTCCGTTTTTAAGGTAACCCATTCGGTTTAGCATTTTCATTTGTTTTCCATATTTATCATCAAAACTTGATTTAAACCTATTTTGAAAATCACTTTTTTTGAATTTGGTTTCGTATATCCGCCAATAGAGCCATCCAGCCATTTGCATTTCTTCGGAAAGATCAATTGAGAGAGCAATTGGAGATTTCCCTTGATTAATTGCATTAATATATTCACTCACACTAAAGGTGTTAACATAAAAAATATCTTTCAAATAAGAACTGCCGCTAGCACCAAGACCCAAGTAGATTGGAACGGTAACGGAACAATATTTATCGACACCTTTTTTAGTAAATGCCCAAACAGAAGAACGTGTATAGTTTGAGTCATAAAGAATATCTTCAATTATTTTCAGGAATTTTCTGCGCCGAAACATAGTATTAACCGCATTTCTTTTTTCATCGAACTTTTTACCCAATTTAGTATACGGAAATCTAAATAGGGGATAGGTGGCCACTTGATCAACTCCCAGTTTCACAATATCATTTCCAGCTTGTTCAATTTCTGATGGAGTTTGCCCTGGTAAATCAAAAATGTAATCGATGTTGATACACTCAAAGTTTCTGCCAACAGCTCTTTCTATACTTTTTTTAGCTTCAATAACGGTGTATGGTCTTTCAAGAATCTTTAAATGATTATCCTGAAGTGATTCAACTCCAACGCTCAAGTGTTTTACACCTATAGCTTCAAGAATATTAAGGTTTTCGGTAGTTAAATGATTAGGATGGCTTTCCATATGAATATTGCAGTCCATTTTAAAATGCTTATAGATGTGATTAATAATTTCATTAATTCCTGTCTTAAGCATTGTTGTTGGTGTTCCTCCTCCAATATAGAAACTTGTAACAGGTTTATTTCCAATTATGTATGCGTATGATTCTATTTCTTTTTTTAATGCATCTACATAATTCCATGCTTTATTTTCATTATATACTTCTTTGTTATATGGACAATATGGACAAATGCGATCACAGAAAGGAATATGTAGATATAATCCCAGTTCATCAATATTAGAAAACTTCTCTGTTAGCATTCCATATGAAGGAATATTATCACAAAAGACTATTTCATCTTGACCTGTGAAATACTTACTTATTTTCTTTCTAATAAAATCAGATACCATATTAAAAAATCTTTATTTAATTTTTTAATGTTGAATTTTCACAATTTGTATTCGCGTATTCTAAAAATCTATACATAAACTGAATAGCTTCTTTTTTTACTTTGTTTAAATATAAATTTGTTAAGGAGGAGTTTGTTAGTTTACATTGCTGAAAATATTTTACTATTATTTCTTCATCTTCCAAAGAGATTTGATAATACCCTGAAGAGGATACCATTTTTGGCATAATTGCATGATTATTTTTACTTGAAATTAAAGTAAAATCCACTCTCTTATTTTCTTTATCAAGTTTCCTGTTCCATACAGATTTATTTTCGAAATAGATAAATTTCTGATAAGTGTAACTGATTTGATTCCAATTATTCCTTTCGTCAATAAGAACTACTTCTTTTGCGTCTGGAGCAAGTGCTCGGATATGTTCATGTTTGAAACATATATCAAGCAGGCAGTTTGGATTTGCTTTTAATGTAAAGCTTCCTGAAAAAGAATAAGTCGAATCTGTTTGAGTAAAAGTATATTTAACATCATCTGGTTCTATGGCAAAATTTGTTAAGGCCATTAATAAATGAACAAGGATTAAAGTAATTAATATGGTATTCTTTCTAATTTTCATTGATAATGAACTTAGATTTAGAAATATTTCAAAGCATTAATTATAGCTCCCGGTTTTAATTTTAATGTTTGATCTATTTCGGCATAGCTTAAATAACCACATTCAACGCATAATGCACCATTATTGTTTTCTCGGCAACATTTATAATATTTTCCGTCCTCATATACTTTGCATATATCTGCATTTTTCTTCCAATCATTTCTCATAGCTGACCTAAGGCCTGGAAATGAATTTAAGATCTTATACTGACTTTTTAATTTGATTAACTTGCTTAAAATTTTGTTTTTTGTTTCTATGTCAAGATTAAGATTATCATAACCGTAGTAAGGTGTATGGAAGTAGAAGAATGTACCCTTAATTTGAGGAATTTCATCAATATATTTACAGAAGTCAGATATTTCATCTTTATTCACAGAGTTTATTGTATAGTTAATATATAACGAGCGATGATTCGACCTTTTAATATTAGTTATAATTCGTTTAAAGGATTTTCCCCTTAAATAATCATGAGTTTTTAATAAACCATCTACACTAACAAAAATTGTATCAGCTTCCGATTCCAGTTTTTGCATTCCATTTGTATAAATTACAACAGTAATGTATCCTTTCTTTTTTGCATAAGTCACAACATCTTCCATGTTATATGAGTTATCGCTCCAAATAAATGGTTCTCCACCTTCTAAATACAAACATCTACCACCATCAGAATAAAAAGAATCTATAACCTTAACAGCTTCTTTAAAGCTCATATGTGAATTCTCACGGTCTATTATCGTACAATGACGACAATGAAGATTACATTTGTTATGTAAAACTAGTCCGCAGATTAGCGGGCTATTTCTTCCTAAAAGCCAATGTCGAGCTAAATATTTTATTCCATAAATAATTTGCTTCATGTGTTTATAAAATTAATTAGCAACCATTTTGCTTGTTAGTTTAGTAACAAGCTTTCGTGGAATAAACCTAATTAGCATTACCTGAAACTTATTAGTTAATCCGGGAATTGCAAGCCTTTTCCCTTTCATTAAAGCTTTATATCCTGCTTGTGCAACTACCGATGCTTTCATAATAGGGAAGAGAAATGAATTTCTGTGATGGTTTAATTGTTGAAATGCTGTTGTTGTGCCACCCGGACATAAAGCGGTTACAGTAATTCCTGTACCTGAAAGTTCTTCGGCAAGAGCTTCTGAGAAACTTAGCACAAAACTTTTTGTAGCACAATAAATAGCATTGTACGGACCAGGAACAAACGAACCTGTTGATCCAACATTTAATATCCCACCTTTGCCTTTTTTTAACATATTTGGAAGGAGTAGTTTTGTGAGTTCTGTGTGCGATATACATTGTAACTGAATCAATTTTTGTTCATCATCCCATGAGTTATCAGAAAAAGATCCTTTTACATAAAAACCGGCATTGTTAACCAAATAATTTACTTCGATTGATTTTTCTTTAAGTTGTTTTAGAATTTCTTTAGCTGCATCGATATTGCTTAAATCTATTGGTATAATTAGTATATTTTGTGCAAAATCCTTTTTTAAATTATCCGAAATTTTTTTAAGCTTATTTTCATTCCTTGATACCAATACCAGGTTGTGCCCATTTTGAGTAAAAATTCGGGCTAGTTCAAAACCAATTCCACTTGAAGCTCCGGTTATTAATGTATAATCCATTTCTAACTGAGTTAATTGAAATCAAGTTACGAATATTTGGAATGATTTTCAATATATCTATGTAAATGAACTATTTAAAATTTTATTGTATAACTAATGAATGGGATTGGGAAAAAAAAGTATTTGTCTTCCTTTCTGTATGTTTCCCAACCAGGTTGTTTATATTTATCAGGGATTTCTCCTTGATGTGCTAAAACCCAAATAGAACTTATTTGCCAGCTCTTTAAAGGATTCTTTTTATTTATAAATCTTAATCCCAATATTCCTGCTAGTATAGATTCTTCTATTGCATATTCTTCTGAACGCACAGTAATGTCATAGCCAGCACTTGGGTGTGGTTCTTTTAAATCAGCACTTGCATCCATATTTAGCTTAAACCAATAGTTTTCAGTAACAAAATATGTATTTGTAGATAATTTGACTTGAGCTGAAAAATTGAATGCAGGAGATATTGTTTCAATTTCTTTGTTATATACTATGAATGAAGGATCCATCTCAGGATCTATTGTTTCTATTTCATCATTACTTAGTTTTGATGTCCACAATCCTGCTCCAATAGTTACATTGTTATCAATACTACCATAAGTATACAAACCATAAAAAAGATTACCATAATTAAAATTTTCATATGTAGTACAGAGAAATAAATCGCCAACTGAAAGGGCAGACTTATCATTAATCTGATAAGTATAGGTTGGCATAATATAAACTGGATTTAATACAAAAGAAGTTCCTGCACCTAAAGAAAATCTATCAGTAATACCAAATCGAAAATCCTGTACAAAAAGATCAATATTGGTATAGCTTTTTGAGTCTTTATCTATTCCAAACGCCGAAGGTGCAAACAAATACCTTCCAAAATGATTTGTTTTAATTGAATCGGTGTCTTGAGCATTAAGCTGCAGTGTTGTAAGTAATATAAACAGTATAAATAATTTTTTCATGACGTCTAAAATTTATGTGAAAAAGTTAAAATAGGAATTAGATAAACCTCAAAATTGTCGTCTTCAATAAAGACTTCCCAATTTGGCGAATCATATTTGCTCGGAAGATCATCAAAGAAAGATAAGATATAAATTAATCCAAATTGCCAGTAATTATTTGGCTTTCTTTTAGATATTAAACGAAATCCTGATAATCCACCAATAAATAGAGAATTGTTTTCAAAATATTCTTTGTATATATATTCATTAAAGTTATTGTAATAATTAGCTTGTTCCTTTATAGTCATTTTAAAACCATAATTTTCAGTTACGAAATACCAATTTGTTGACATTTTAGCAATACCTGAGATGGCAACAGCTGGCGAATTTCCTCTTTTTGTCATGTCATTTTCCATAGTGCTCCATAAACCACCACCAATGCTAATATTATTATCTGTGTTGCCATAAGTATACATACCATATAAAAGATTTCCATTAAATGGAAATAGATCTTCAAATATTGGATATATGAATAGATCTCCAATAATTAATGCAGATTTATTATTTATTTTATAACTAAAAGAAGGCATTATGTATATGGGATTTAAAATTATTGAACCACCTATAGTTAAGTTAAAATAGTCTGAAAAACCGTATTGTACATCATGTACCATGAAAAAATATGTGCTATATCGATATTCTCGTTTCTCCAAACTAAAAGCGGAAGGAGCAAACAAATATCTATTTGAGTGATTAGTTTTAACAGAATCAGTGTTTTGTGCAAAAGGTTTTAGTGCTGAAAATAATACTAATATTAAAATTAACTTTTTCATGACTTATGCTTTTAAAATTTTCTTGTATAACTTATAATAGGCCAGGGTACAAAAGATGTGTTATTTTTTTTGTTATCAATTTCCCAATTTGGCTGTTTATATTTGTTAGGAGCATCGCCAGGAATGATAAAAATATATGCCATAGCAAGTTGCCAGCTATTTTGGGGATTTATACCAATAAATCGAAATCCTGATATTCCGCCTATTACATATAGAGGTTGAGAAAATTCTTCATTATAGATCTGTATGTTATTTTCAAAAATTGAAGCATCTCCAGTTACATTGTACTGAAATGCATAGTTTTCTGTAATGAAATAATTATTATATCCTGTTTTTAGGATTGCTGAGAAATTTAGAGCGGGAGATATGGTTTTTGCAGCCAGGTCACTTTCCGACGTAGTCCATAGGCCTAATGAGATACTAAAATTCTTTTCCGCAGTGCCTTTGGTATACATACCATATAACAAATTACCATATATTGACAAATCCTCAAATGGTGAAAACATGATCAGGTCTCCTATAGCAAACGCTGAATTCTCATTATATGAAAGAGTATAGGTCCAAAATATATGAAATGGAAAGAAGAATATTGTTGTTCCAAATGCAGCAGAAAATCTGTCGCTAAAACCGTATTGAAAATCATGTAAGCCCAGGGTAATATTACTATAACTAAACATACTATCTTTCATTGGAAATGCCGAAGGTGCAAATAGGTATCTGTTTGAATAGATGCTTCTATCATCATACTTAGTTTCTTTCCTTATTTCCTTAATGTAAGAGCTTCCTGTTTCAAAAATCACCAACCTTTCTTCTACAACATCATACTTGTATTTAGTAATCTCATTAATATTAACTTCTGTATGAATCCATCGTTTATAGATTTTCATTTCAAAATATACCTTAGTATCTGTAATGCTATCTATTCGACAAGCAATGGAGTCTCCGTTGGCTTTTACTATTAAGTCATAATTTTGAGCACTAAGCTTTAGTGCTGAAAATACTATTAATATTATAACTAACTTTTTCATGCCAAGTGCTTTTAGAATTTTCTTGAGTAACTAATAATTGGAATAGCCATAAAACCAATTTCGTTTTTAAAATTATACCAACCAGCTTCATCATATTTATCAGGGAAATCCCAAATAGTAAAGTAATATACTAATCCTAATTGCCAGCTATTTCTCGGATTTTGAGTATAAAATCTTAAGCCTGAGATTCCACCGATTACATTAATGTATTGACTAAAGGTTTCATCTTTAAATTCTTCAACTATCTCGCCGGGTCTATAATGAAAATCAGTTTCTGCATTCATTTGCACATAATAGTTTTCGGTTAGAAATTGAATTTTATCATTAATTCGAATTGATGATGATAAATTAATAGTAGGAGAGATTGTTTCTGATGCAATATCTGAATCTGTTGTTGTCCAAATACCAATTCCAATACTAAAGTTATTATCCATATTTCCACGTGTATATAATCCATAAAGCAGATTTCCAAAAAAGCTAAAATCGTTGTATGGAACAAACATTACCAAATCTCCTATTGCAAAAGCAGACTTTTCATTAATTTGATGATAATATGTTGGCATTACATAAAAAGGCATTGCAAATAATGTAGTTCCCAAACCGAGAGAAAAGCTGTTTGAGATACCAAACTGAATATCTTGCAAAAATATATCATAATTAGTATAACTATTAATTCCTTTATCTACTCCAAATGCAGAAGGTGCAAATAAATACCTGCCAGAATAGATTTTATTATCAGTAAAATCAAGAGGTTCAGTAATTTTATCAATATATGAAGTTTCCGATTTAAATATTACTTGCTTTTTATTTATTGCATCATATTTATATTCAGTAACCTTATTTAAGCTTGAATGTGTATGAAACCAATTACTTTTAACCTTCATTTTAAAGTATATGTGAGAATCAGTAATACTATCAATTTGACAAGCTATTGAGTCACCTTGTGTGGTTACAATTAAATCATAGTTTTGAGCACTAAGTTTTAATGCTGAAAACAGGATTAATATTATAACTAAAATTTTCATCATTATAAACTTTAAAGTTTTCTAGAATAACTTAATAAAGGAAATGCAATAAACTCAATTTGATTTTCAGTATATTCAATTTCCCATGGAGGTTGTGTATACTGATAAGGTACACTGCCATGCTTAAGAATAATATATATCAAACCCAACTGATAGCTGTTTTTTGGATTATTATTACCTATAAAACGAATTCCGGATAAACCAAACATTATTGTTTCTTTCCGTATAAATTCTTCTTCAACATATTCAATCCAGTAACAGCCTTCACAACTCGGATCATCAATTTGATTTGGGTAACTGGCTCCAGTTTCGAAATTCATCTGAAACCAAAAGTTTTCAGTTAAGAAATATGCATTCTCTGATATTTTAAGTTGAGCGGAGATATTATAAGCAGGCGATACAGTTTGTGCTTCAAAGGAAGTTGTCCATAGTCCAACTCCTATTGTAAAATTATTATCCAAACTACCGCGGGTATACAGACCATAGAGTAAATTACCCATGAATATCATATCAGGAACTGGTGTCAATAAAAGTAAATCTCCTATAGCAAAAGCCGATTTTTCATTGATCTGATAAGTGATCGTAGGCATAAGGTAGAATGGGAAATAGAGAATATTATTTCCTATACCAAGAGAAAAATTATCGTCAATACCAAATTGAATCTCATTTAAAATCAAGCTATAATTACTGTAGCTAAAAGTTCCTTTATTAATTCCAAATGCTGAAGGTGCAAAAATATAACGACCTTGATATAGACTTTTAGTTTTTATTAAATCAGCTGGTGTTTTAACTCTTTTAATAAATGATGATCCTGTTTTAAATATTACTAACTTTTTATCTATAACACCCTTTTCATAATTGCTAATTTTATTTAAAACTGAGTTTGTCTGAACCCATATATTTTGCATTTTCATTCTAAAATATATGTTAGTGTTTGTTACACTGTCTATGAAACATGCAATAGAGTCGCCTTGAGTAGTAACTATTAAATCGTAATTTTGAGCATTAAGCTTGAGTACTGATAATAGAAATAATATTAAAACTAACTTTTTCATAATTCTAAGTTTTAAAATTTCCTGGTATAACTAAAGAAAGGAATAGGTACAAAGCCAAAATCACCCTCATCTTTATGTGAATCCCAACCAGCTTGTTTATACTCACTAGGAACTTCTCCAAATCGAAGTAAGATATATATAGCTCCAAACTGCCAACTATTCTGCGGTCTCTTTTTTCCTATGATTCGAAATCCAATTATTCCCCCAATTGCCATTGTATTCTGAGAAAATTCATTATCAGTTAACATATTAATCTCATCAGAATCGTAACTGGCAACAGCTTTCCTATTCATTGCTACATAATAGTTTTCCGTTAAAAAATATGTATTCTCTGCCATTTTTAATGATGCAGATAAAGTAATTGCTGGAGAAATTGAAGAATGCACAATTTCATCGCCTAATGTTGTCCACACACCAGCCCCAACACTGAAATTATTGTCTGCATCGCCTCGAGTATATAAACCATAAAGAAGGTTTCCAAAAAAGAAAAGGTCAGGATATGGCGATATCATTAACAGATCTCCCACAGCAAAAGATGATTTTTCATTTATAGGGAAAATGTATGTTGGTATAAAATAAAAATTAGAAAGAACCACAGTTCCTACTGCAAATGAAAACCTATCACTATATCCATACTTAATATCATGTAGTAAAAATCCATATGTATTATAGCTTTTTGTACCCTTTTTCATTCCTAAAGCAGTTGGAGCAAATAAGTACCTGTCGGAATACATATCAGAAGTAATAATGGAAGGTTCTCTTATTTTATCGATATAAGAGCTCCCTTTTTTGAAATCAACCAGGTATCTATCTATAATATCGTATTTATATTCTAAGATTGCAGATTTATCTATATCTGTGTGAATCCAGGTATCATTATATTTCATTTCGAAATACACTCCGGTATCAGTAATGCTATCTATTCGGCAAGCTATGGAGTCTTTGTTGGTTTTTACGATTAAATCGTAATTTTGAGCATAAATATTAGAGGAAGATAGTATTAGTAATATGAAAAATGCTTTTTTCATAATAACTTCCCTTTTTAAACCTTCTCATTATCATGTAAATATACGAATTTAATGATCTGAAGTCAAGTTAAAGTAATCTGAAAATACTAATGCTTATATAATCGATATTGCATGAATATATTTTTCGTATTAAAATGAAAACCACTGCCAAAGACAGTGGTTTTATTTATTAGGATGTATTTTATTAAAGATTTATTTCCCAGGGCACTGGTTTCTAACACTTTCCTTAATTTGCTTATCGCCATATGCTTCATCAAATGCAGCACTAAATTTATTGGCTAATCTATTGGCTGTTAGTTCGTATTCTTCTTTTTCAATCCACATGTTAACAGGATTTAAAATTTTATTTGGAACAGCAGGGCAAGTTTTAGGAACATTCAAGTGGAATAATTCGTCGTATTGATATTCTACATTTTCAAGTTCTCCATTCAATGCAGCATTAACCATTGCGCGTGTTAATTTCAAGTCAATTCGTTTACCAACTCCATAAACACCGCCGTACCAACCTGTATTAATAAGGTATACTTTAGTATTAAACTTTTGCATTTTATCACCTAACATAGATGAGTAAAAGTCAGGATTTAATGGCATAAATGGTTGACCAAAGAAACGTGAAAATGTCGCTTGTGGCTCAGTAATTCCGGTTTCCGTACCCGCAAGTTTACTTGTGTATCCCATTAAAAACCATAATTTAGCTTGGTCAGGATCTAATTTAGAAACAGGAGGTAATACACCGTATGCATCAGCCGTAAGGAACAATATAGTTGATGGATGACCCGAAACCGATGATTCTTTTATATTACTTAGAAATGATAGTGGATATGAAGTTCTTGAATTTTCAGTTATTCTACTGTCATTAAAATCAAATACACCACTAGGATAAACCATTGCATTTTCAATAATTGCACCATGATTTGTAGGATTAGCTTTATGCATTACTGCATCATAAATCTCAGGTTCTTTTTCTGGATTTATATTGATCATTTTAGCATAACATCCATTCTCAAAATTTGCTATTCCATCATCGCTCCAACCATGCTCATCATCGCCAAGTAATGATCTTTCTGGATCAGCCGATAAAGTTGTTTTACCAGTTCCCGATAATCCTAATAATAATGCAGATTTCCCATCTTTATCTTCATTCGCAGAACAATGCAATGGTAAGATTCCTTCAAATGGAAGATAATAGTTCATTACGGTGAACATAAGTTTTTTAACGCT
>Ga0209692_10005457_pt1 | contig 10911 bp, 7 predicted proteins | sample tdDd472_FD_187129 | JGI IMG/M metagenome (GOLD analysis project Ga0209692, IMG submission 187129) | Marine sediment microbial communities from the Atlantic coast under amendment with organic carbon and nitrate - tdDd47.2 (SPAdes)... | ecosystem: Environmental > Aquatic > Marine > Coastal >...
TTACGCCCAGACATCCAAGGCCGGGCCGAGATCAAGCGTCAGATGTCTTACGTAATCGGCCTGGGAATTCGTAGTTTTCATATCATCGAGGATGACATCTTCGTGGGTGCCGATGTGGCAATCCAAGGTGGAACATGCATTTTCTACAACGAGACCGGCCAAGAAATAAACCGTTCAAGATTCTATACGGTCTGGCATCGAGTGGACGGACGTTGGCTGATATATCGGGACTTCGTCGTGTGAAATGTCTGGCATGACATCCAGAATCGCCTTTTCTCATTCAACATGACGACGCCCCGGGTTCATCACCCGGGGCGCATCACTTTCAACCAACCTCACCTAGACATACATCAACAAGAAGATCAGCGGGATCACCACGCCGATGCCCGTCAGCCAGGCCCCACGCCCCGTGATGCCCTTCCGTCCCTTGAGCACGAACAATCCCGTGATGGCCACCAGGATGAGCGCCACGCAGAACAGGTCGGAGAACCACATCCAGAGGCGGGCCGGATTGTAGTGCAAATAGTTGACCTCATAGAAGATCGGCCGACGCTTCAAGCGTTCCAGCATGCCGTGGCCCGTTTGGACATTCAGCATGATGTTGCCGTCGCGCAGGAAGATCTTCAGCTCATTCGGTGTCGGATAGTAGTGCTTCTTGTAGTTCTTCCTGGATTCACCGATGGACTCGAGAAATGCCAGCGTCGTCTCCTTGGAGACATCATCCCCGGGCAACTCGCCCACCCACTCCACCTGATGGTGCGACACATCGTAACTGGGATTCCAGTCCTTGATGTGGTTCAACGCGATGCCGGATAGCGCATAGATCAGGGTCATCCCGAAAACCAGGTACCCGATGTCACGATGCAGAATGTTGTTCCACTTGCGCCACTTGAAGGGTTTGTTGCTCACTGGGCTTTCACTTCCTCGATGGACTTCGCCTCGATGTGGTAGAAGCCCAGGAATTCCTCACCGGAATCGGCGAGGCGCTGACGCAGGGAGTTGACCTCGCACATGTCGGCCGTCTTCTGCTCCTCATCCGCCTCTTCACTGGATCCATCGGCAGCAATCTCAGCCTCCCAGTTGGCCAGGTAGTGCTCGTCGACCTTGAGCACATGCACGATACCGGTGACCAACAGATCGCTGCCCTCGAGGGCCACGTCGAAGGGAGGCGTATCGCCGTTTTCGATCTTGACGCGATCGGCGGGGTCGGGCCCCATGAGGAACAGGCGCTTGCCACCATGCTTGCAGACGTGATCGACCGTACCGCTGATGCTCACGGTCTTGCCGGTGTACTCGGCCGGGGTGGCGTTGAACTGGGCCACGGTGACGTCGACGGCCACGGGCGTGTCGGCGGATTCACCGGAGCAAGAGGCCAGGAAAGCCACGGCCAGGATGAGGAATCCAAGTTTCTTCAGCATGAGAATCTCCATCATTTCGGGGCGATGATTGGTGGAAGTTCTCCAGAAGATGGCATTTCAATGGTCAATTTCCCAGAAAAGGATTCAATAGCTGTGCTGGCGAAAACTGAGGGTATTCCTTAGGATGGGATCGAATGCGGGTATCCAAGTCATGGAGGAGATGGAGAATGACTACTGGCGACCGATCACTCTCCCTGGACAGTCATGGTCCTGACCCTGTGAAACCAGGTTCCATGAATGCGAAGAGTTTCCAGTGGCTGATGGAAAACTCCCCCGCTGTGATCTTCCGATTGTCACTCCCCGACGGGGTCTGCGAGTACGTCAGCCCTGCTGCCACCCACATCTTCGGTTACGAGCCTCAGAGGTGGTATGACAATCCACGTTTCCTGCAGCAGATCCTCCACCCGGACTGGTCTCAATTATTCGAGGAACAGTGGGTGAGCCTGAACCAGGGCTCCATCCAGGACACCTACGAGTATCAGATCGTGCATGGCGACGGCAGCCATCGCTGGGTCATCCAGCGCAATGTCCTGATCAAGGACGACCAGGGCAAACCTGTGGCCCTCGAAGGGGTCGTGACCGATATCACTGAACAGAAGCGGACCGAGGAGGCCCTCCGCGCCAGTGAAGAGAAGATGAAGAGTGTTTTCCGGGCCACACCCGTGGGGATCGGCCTGGTTGCGGATCGTGTTCTGCTGGAAGTCAACGAGCTGTTCTGCAAGATGTGCGGCTACTCACGGTCCGAACTCGTGGGTCAGAATGCTCGGATCCTCTACCCCACCGAGGAGGATTACGAGTACGTCGGCAGGGAGAAGCATCGCCAGATCCTGGAGCATGGGACCGGGACCGTGGAGACTCGATTCCTGTGCAAGGACGGCACGATCATCGACGTGCTGATGAGCTCGACGCCCCTCGACCCCGACGACCGTGACGGCACGGTCACCTTCACCGCCCTGGACATCACCGAGCGCAAGCGGGCGGAACGGGCACTCAAGGCCAGCGAAGAACAGCTCCAGACCTTCCTGGGGAATTTCCCAGCCAGCGTCACCATTCAGGACCAGGAACTCCGATACATCTACGCCAATCGTCAGGTGATCGAGGCCACCAGGACCTCATCGGAGGATTGGTCGGGCGCCAGGGCCAAGGATCTGTTCCCGGAGACGGTTTCGGCCACGATCGAGCAGCTGAGCCGGCGTGTGTTGGCCGAGCAGATCGTCGTCAGCGAGGACCTCTGCCTGGAATGGCCGCCGTCCGGAACCCGGTGGATGAAGTTCATCAAGTTCCCCCTCGAAGGCCCCCACGGCGAGCAACTGGTCGGCGGCATCTCCCTCGATTTCACGGAACAGAAATCCAAGGACATTCAGCTCCGCCAGGCCCAGAAGATGGAAGCGGTCGGCCGGCTGGCCTCGGGTGTCGCCCACGATTTCAACAACCAGTTGACCGTGGTCCTGGGCTACGCCGACCTGCTTCTCACCGACCGTCAGGAGGATGACCCGCTCTGGGATCTGATCTCCCAGATCAAGCAGGCCGCCATCCGGGCCCAGGCCACCACCAGCCACCTGCTCGCCTTCAGTCGCAAGCAGGTTCTGGAACCCGAAGTGGTGGCCATCGATGAACTGTTGCAGGGCATCGAGAAACCCATGGCTCGAATCATTGGTGAAGATGTCCTGCTGAACGTCACGGTCGAACCGGGGACCAGGCCCCTGCTCATCGATCGGTACGGACTCGACCAGGCGATCATGAACCTCGTGGTCAATGCCCGTGACGCCATGCCCGGGGGCGGTGAGCTGAGCATCAAGGCCTCCAATGCCTCCATCGACGAGATGCAGGCCACGGAGTACCCGGAGGCCGTGCCCGGTGAGTTCGTTCTGCTGGAAGTGGCCGACACCGGCATGGGGATGGACGAAGAGACCATGGACCGCTTGTTCGAGCCGTTCTTCACCACCAAGGAACAGGGCAAGGGGACCGGTCTGGGCATGCCCATGGTGATGGGATTCATCAGGCAGAGCAACGGCTTCGTTCGTGTGGACAGCCATCCCGGGGAGGGAACGACCATCCGGATCCTGCTCCCCGCCACCATCGAGAACGAAACGAGCAACAAGTCCAAGGCCAGTCCATCTCAGATCGAGAAGGAAGACCGGGGCGCCACGATCATGGTCGTCGAGGATGAGGAAGGTGTCCGATCACTCATTGTCCAGATCCTCGAGCGCGCGGGCCATTCGGTCCTCATCACCAGCGATCCCATGCAGGCCGAAGACCTTTTCCGTCAGCATGAGTCCGACATCGACCTGGTGATCTCGGATGTGATCATGCCCGGCATGCGCGGAGATGAACTGGCCAGGAGGCTGATGGCCCGGGGGCCCATTCCGCCGTTCCTCTTCGTCTCCGGCTACGCCGACATCGAGATCGAGGGGCAGACCCTGCTGCAGAAGCCGTTCAGTCCCAGGGATCTGATCTCCAAGGTTCAGCAATTACTGCAGTAGGGTGGGTTCGCCACCAATCCCAACCCCGCAGCCCTTCCCCTGGACTGCGCCAGACGATAGCAAATATCTGAAACCTGCTATTCAAATCACCCAGTTTCTTGTGGTATCATCGTAGAAATCGCCCCCGCACTCGGCGGTCTTCGCAGGCATGTCCCGCGCCCGGCCCCACCACCGTCATCAAGATCGGACTCGATCCCATGAGAAATGCTGCCCACGCCCGGCCCGTATTCATCCTCTTGTTGATCTGTTGCGGCCTCCTGACCTCCCTCGCCATGGCCCGGCCCGTCGCCGACACCCGCGACGCCGCCGTCGAGCTGGTCACTCGCGATCTGGGCGGCACGCTGGACGGTGTGCGCCTGTGGGTGGACCCCGCCCCCCTGTCCACCGGCCAGACCGTGGGCACCTGGCACCACGAAGTCTTCACGGCCGATGATGCGGGCTGGCTGGTCTTCGTCGACCGCTTCCCCGGGGCCAACTGGGAGCATCCCTGCTGGTACTACTACGTCGACCAGTCCACCGGCAGACTCGAGCGCCACGACGCCACGACGCCGCCGGACAAGCTCGCCGAACTGGACGAGATCACCAACGGTCGCGACAACCCGCCGGCGGGTGCCTCGGAGGCCGCCCTGGACGCCTACAGCCAGCGATTGCGTGCCCTGCCCAAACCGGTCAAATCCCGCGGCATGGCCAAGGCCCTGATCATCAGCGGCGGCGCCAACACCAGCAACAACCACATCCGCTACTGGAACGACTGCGCCTTCATCTACCGCACCCTGGTGGAATACTACGGCTACGCCGACGAGCAGATCCGCGTCTGCATCTCCGACGGTCTGGACCCGGCCGTCGACCGCTCCGATTACACCAACTCGCCGGCCGATCTGGACGGCGACGGTGACCCGGACATCGAAGGGCCGGCCACCCTGGCGTACATCGGCCAGGTCTTCAGCGAGCTCTCTCTGAGCCTGAGTCCCGATGATCAGCTCTTCATCTACACCACCGACCACGGCGGTCAGGAGTCTGGACAGGACTGTTACCTCAACCTCTGGAACGAACAGGTCCTACGCGACGATCAGCTCGCCGCCTACGTCGATGCCCTGCCCTGCGAGACCATCGTCTGCACCTTCGAGCAGTGCTTCAGCGGCGGAATGGTCGACGACCTCGAGGGCGATGGCCGGGTCATCGCCACCGGCGCCGACTGGGACGAGTACAGCTGGGCCATGGGCCCCGACTACATCTACGACACCTTCGTCTACCACTGGACCAGCGCCGTGGGCTTCGCGCGTCCCGACGGCACTCCCGTGGACGCCGACACCAACAACGACGGCATCTGCTCCATGCGTGAGGCCTTCGTCTACGCCGAGGCCAACGACTTCGAAGACGAGACGCCTCAGTACAGCAGCACCCCGGCCATCCTGGGCGATGCCCTCAACCTCTTCGGCAACCTCGAGGGCGTCTACCTCACGGTGAACGATCTGCTCATCGACGACGACAGCGAGGGCGCCAGCAACGGCGACGGCGACGGCATCATCGACTACGGCGAGACCATCGAGTTGACCGTGACCCTGCACAACATGGGCGCCTCCGACGCGCCCAACGTGGTGGGCACCCTCAGCAGCACCTCGCCCTACGTGACCCTGGTGAATGCCACCACCTCCTTCGGCCTCGTCCCGGGCGAAGGGACCGTCACCGCCCTGACGCCTCTGGTCTTCACCGTGGCCGCCGATGTGCCCGACGGCGCCTCCCTCGAGCTGGCCATGGCCACCAACGAGACCCCGAGTTCGGTGGGCCTCGAATTGAACGCCACCGCCCCCGGCTACACCGTGACCGTGGCGGCCATCGATGACCTCGGCGGCGGCGACGCCGACGGCATGGCCGAGCCGGGCGAAGAGGTCCTGGTGAGCCTGGCCGTGGCCAATCACGGCAGCTGTGCTTCGCCCAACCTGACCATGGTCCTCCAGAGCTCATCGTTCTGTGGATCCGATGAGACCCCCCGCGTGGTGGGAGTAGTGGCCCCGGGTGAGAGCGTCAACGTCTCGGGATTCTCCGTGCAGGTCGCCCCGGGCTGCCCCGAGATTCACATGGAAACCATGGGCATCGACCTCACCGGTACCGATGGCTACCAGGTGGCCACCGAAACCCAGTTCACCATCGGCCCCTGGTTCGACACCGCGGAGCTGGACATGGGCTGGACCCTGGGCCTCCCCAGCGACAACGCCTCCAGTGGCCAGTGGGATCGCCTCGACCCCCTGGGCACGTCCTACGATGGGCAGCAAGTGCAGCCCGAAGACGATGTCACCGAAGATCCCGGCCACCTCTGCTTCGTGACGGGTAACGGCACGGCCGGCGGCTCGGCCGGTGAGGCCGATGTGGATGGCGGCCACACCACCCTGTTGTCGCCGGTGTTCGATGTCGACGGCGCCGTGTCCGCCAACCTGAGCTACTGGCGCTGGTACACCAACGACCTCGGCAACAATCCGGGCCAGGACATCTGGCGCGTGCAGGTCGCCGCCAACGGCGGCACGTGGGTCGATCTGGAGAACACCTCGGACAGTGCCAACACCTGGGTTCAGATGAGCTTCGACGTGGGCAGCCATGTGCCCCTCGACGGCACGGTCCAGTTCCGCTTCATCGCTGAAGATGCTGATGTGGGTTCCCTGGTGGAGGCCGCGGTGGACAACATCTTGATGTCCATCGTGCGCAATCCCGTCACCAGTACACCGGGACAGCTGGGAACGAACTTGACGGTCCTGCAGGCCATCAAGCCGAATCCCATCAGCTCGGCCGCGACACTCAGCTTCCGTCTGGCCCGGCAGATGCCGGCTTCCATCGAACTCTTCGATCTGCGCGGACGGCGGGTGCGCACCATTCACAGCGGCACCATGGCCCAGGGTGAGCATCGGGTGAGCTTCGACGCCGTGGACGACAGCAAGCGGCGCCTGGCCACGGGGATCTACTTCGTGCGGCTGCATACGCCTGACCAGACGCAGGTCAAGCAGTTGACGGTGATCAGGTAGACCACTCTCTCGCCAAGAACGAGGGGCACCTTCAACAGGTGCCCCTCATTTTCATTGGTCCAGGATCCAGAAACACCACCCCGCCTGATCAGCTCCAGACCTGGCCCGACTGCCCCGGCGTCACCATGTCCCCCAGCTCCGACACCAGCATCTCCGTGGCCGCATCACCAGTGCAATGACACGGCACGATCCGCCTCGGCGCGATTTCGCGCAACGCCGCCACCGTAGCCTGTAGGCGCGCCTCGTCCGCGGTGATGAGGTGCATCCCGCCCACGATGGTGTCGACACGGTCGCGCCCGGTGACCTGCCTGATGTGCGTCAGGATATTCACGACCCCTGCATGGGCACATCCCAGGCAGACCATAAGCCCAGCGGGTGTATCGACCCACAATGAGAGATCGTCGATGATGGGATCGGGCACATCGCCGTAGGGGTCACGAAAGAATGGACCACCGGTGTCCTCGAAGGATGTCAGGCGCGGCACGGGACCGGTGAGGCCGATCCCCGGCGCCAGTTCCACCGTCTCGGTGACCGTCGATTTCCTCGCTTTCGGCAACGCTTCCAGCGCAGCCAGGGACGCCGCCGACAGGCCGATGGACCGCACGTAGCCCTCATGGATGTTGAATCGTGGCTCCATGGCCGCCGGATGCATATGCACCACCGCCTGGGTCGCTCGCTCCAGGACGTACGGCAACGCGCCGGCGTGGTCGTAGTGGCCATGGCTGAGGACGACATGGTCGGCCGCCTCGAGATCGATGCCCAGGGCCTCGATGTTGGTCGGCAGCGCCCTGCCCTGGCCGGTGTCGAAGAGGATTTTTCGGTCGCCGGATTCGATCCAGAAGGCCAGGCCATGCTCGTCGGCCAGGTCCGTGCCGGAGTTGTTGTCCACGAGAATGGTGATGGTCATGAGCGCCTCGCCCGGAGTTCGTGGGACCGGATCAGGACGTGGGCGCCGAGGGGCTGACCGACGGCCGAGGCAATGGCCGGGCACTTGGCCCGGAAGAGGAAGGCGATGTCGCCGGGCGCTTCGCTCAGGGACTCGAAGTTGCCCATCCCCTTGGCGATGACGAGATCGGCGGCGGCGTAGACAGCGCGAAACTCTTCGCTGCAGTCGGGCAGGATGGTGGCCGGCGCATCCGAACCGTTGTCGATCACCGGGACCAGTTCGGTCACGCCGGCGGTCTCGGCATCGACCAGGGTGGCGTCGTTGAGGATGGGCCGCCCCCGCACCGCCAGCTTGATGCGTGAGCACGGCAGTTGCTCGAGGAAGAGACGGTCGAAGACGATCTCACCGGCGTTGTCGGCCAGATAGAGGATCTTGTCAGCACCCGCGATGGCCGCTTTCAGCGCCTCGAGGTCGCCGATCACAGGTTGGTCGCTTGCCTGGTCCACGACCTCGCGAGCCTGGTCCTCGGTGATGTTGCCGTTGGCACCCAGGTCGATGACATTGCCGGCGATGGCCAGCTTGAGGGCCTCGGCGAATGGGTCAGTGGAGGTGGAAACTCGCGCGCGCATCCCGGGCAGAAGGTCAAGGGCCAGGCGGTTGAATCGGTCCTTGGCATCCCGATACGGATCCTCCACGCCAGTAAGCTCACGCAGACGGCGGTGCATCAACTGGCCGACGGCGGGCGGCGACATGGACAGGCCGGAGCCGGCGAGCCTCTCCAGGACCTCATGCATGACACGCTCGTGAATTTCTGTGTCATCGGTGATGTTACGCGCCGCCTCGAGGGTCTGACGCAGCAGGCAGGGAACGCAGTCGAGGGTGGTGATCATGAATTACTCCTGCCCCAAAGCCGCCCCCAGGAGGTCCTTGAGATCATGCAGGGTGAAAGGCTTGCGGATGAACCCGGCCAGGCCCTTGCCCACAAAACGATTGGTCGCGTCCTGCTCGTTGTAGCCGCTGGTCAAGACAACCCGGACATCCGGAGCAATGGCCGACAGCTCTCGAAAAGTCTCCTCGCCATCCATGCGCGGCATGGTCATGTCGAGGAGCACGAGAACGATCCGGTCCTGATTGGCCTTGAAAACATCCAGGGCATCGAGGCCATCGACGGCAGTCAGCACTTCGAGCCCCATGGTATTGAGCATCTGGGCCGAGACGTTGCGCACCAGTTCCTCGTCATCCACCACGAGAACGGTTCCCTGAAGTGCCATGGTCGAGACGGAGCCGGTCGGCTCATGATCATCCCTGGGCGCCACACCACGGCCCACGGGCAGCAGGACCTTGAACGAGGTCCCGCGCCCCAGCTCACTGTAGACCTTGATGGTGCCCCCGTGGCCTCGAACGATGCCGAGCACCGCAGCCAACCCGAGCCCCCGCCCCTGGAACTTGGTGGTGAAGAACGGTTCGAACAGGCGATCGCAAGTTTCCTTGTCCATCCCACAACCGTCGTCATGGACCTCGAGGAAAACGTACTCGCCGGCCGTCAAACCTTCATCGAAAAAGATACTGCGAATCGACTCCTCGCTGAGGGTCTGACGACCGGTCGCGAGGGTGACCAGTCCATCACGATCGCCTTGTTCGATGGCCTCGGCGGCATTGGTCACCAGATTCATGACGACCTGACGAATCTGCGCCACGTCGACCTCCACCGACGGCAGGTCGTCAGCCGTCACGTAGCGAATATTGACCTTCTTGGGAATCGCCGCCTCCAGCAGATTCCCCATCTCCCGAACGACCTCGCCGAGATCGAGGCTACGCACCACGAATCGGCCCTTGCCCGAGTAGGCGAGCATCTGATTGGTCAGCTCGCGGGCACGCATGGCAGCCGTTCGAATACCCTCGAGATGTTGCTGCCCTGGGCTGGTGTCGGACATGTCGGAAAGGGCCAGGTCGGCATGGCCGAGGACGGCGACCAGGAGATTGTTGAAGTCGTGGGCGATCCCACCGGCGAGAATTCCCAGGCTTTCGAGCTTCTGGGCATGCTGAATCCGCGCCTCGAGGCGACGCTGCTCTTCCTCGGCATTCTTGTAGGCTGTGATGTCCTCATAGGTACCCAGAACACCGATGATCTCTCCGCCGACACTTCGCAGGGGTATCTTGCTCGTGCGCAGCCAGATGCGTTCACCGTCGGGCGTGGTCTGCGGCTCCTCATACCCCACCTTGGACTCACCCGATTTCATGACCGCAAAGTCGTCGGCGCGATAGAGTTCGGCCTGTTCGGAGAAAGCGAGTTCGTAATCGTTCTTGCCGATGATCTGGTCGGGGTGGTCGAGTCCGGCGTCGCTGGCGAACGCACGATTGCAGCCCAGGTAGACGCAGTCGAGGTCCTTCCAGAAAACACGACCGGGGATATTGTCGAGGACAGCCTGGAACAGAAGCTGTGATTCGTGGGGGTCGAGATTCTTGGTCATGAGGACTCCCAGACGATAGACATCACAGTGGATATGCCAGCGGCGACATCGTACCAGGGATCAGTCATCAGTCCAAGGTTCACAATCAATCACCGCTCAACCACCCGGATGCTCGAACCGGCAGCCTCATGAATGTGATACCATGCACCTTGTTCAGCATCACATGAGGAGAACCGCATGCTCCAGTTCGCCCCAGGCGCGACCGACCATCACATCCCTCGTCCCCGGCACCGATTCTTCATTGTTTTGACGTTGGTCGGTCTGGCCGCACTCATGGCTGCGACCCCAAGCACCGCCACGACCTTCATTGTCCACCCTGACGGCTCCGGCGAGTACCCGACCATCCAGGCCGCCATCAATGCTGCAACTGACGGCGACATCATCGAGCTCACCAACGGCCTCTATGTTGGCGCAGGAAACCGCGACATCAATCCGGGCAGCAAGACCCTGACCGTGAGATCCGCGAGTGGTGAGGCATCGGCCTGCGTGATCCAGTGCGATGGCTCCGCCGGATCGGCGCACCGCGGCTTCCGCTTCAACTCCGGCACGGATGCCGACTTCCTGATTTCGGGCATCACCATTACCGGTGGGTACTCGGCGCCCAATGGCGGCGCCGTCTACTGCAGCAACCAGTCGTCA
>Ga0209692_10005458_pt1 | contig 10911 bp, 4 predicted proteins | sample tdDd472_FD_187129 | JGI IMG/M metagenome (GOLD analysis project Ga0209692, IMG submission 187129) | Marine sediment microbial communities from the Atlantic coast under amendment with organic carbon and nitrate - tdDd47.2 (SPAdes)... | ecosystem: Environmental > Aquatic > Marine > Coastal >...
CGAGGTATGTGAATACACCAATGTAGATGAAAATGTATTTGGAGAGAATGAATTTGATGAGGTAGTAATTTATCCTAATCCTGTATATAATGTATTAAATCTTACAAATTGTAGAGAAGCTACAGTTGAAATTTTCACTACAATGGGACAGCTGGTATTTACAAAATCTTATGTTAACGGTAAAATTGATGTGTCCTCGATCCCGAATGGTTTTTATCTAGTGAAAATTTCTAATAAGACATCTCAAATTGTAAGGTCAATTAATATCCAGAGATAGCGTATTTTTGCTTCGGGTTTCCTGACCTCACAGGTCCAGAGAAATGAAGATTGGCACTGAAGAATTGTGAATTTAGAATCACTCAGGTTTATTACAGTAGCTTGATTAGTACTTGCTCTTTTCAAAGCTGATACAGCATTTTCTTAGTAGCAGGGATTATATAATCCTGATAGGATAAGTGAACTTCAGGAAGAAGATATCTGCCTGTTCAGTATATTGATCAGGTTGTAACTGCATCTGGTCCCGTGTATAGATAAGATAAACTGCTCCAAAGGGTGGTTTAAAACGCCAGCCAAATAATCCGTAAACATAAATCCGATCAATATTAGTGCTGTTCTGCGCAAATACTTTTACCCATAGGTCTTTTGTAAAATAATATTGAGCAGAAATTACATTAATGAGCGTTGTGCTGTTTGTGGTATCAGGAGTGAAATTTACGTAATTGGATGTTAGTTCAATTGAAAATTTGTCTGAGATCTTAAAACTGACATCTCCGGTGATTAAGTAAAAATCACGATCAAAATTCCTCCCAAAGGTGTACATCAGGCGGGCATTAGACCATTCATCTGTGTTATAGCCGATGCTAAACGAATGTTTATGATTGTAATAATCTTTCTCAAACAGTTTATATTCATTATTGTAGGAATAGGTAAGGTTGAACTTATTTCTGAAATAAAAGTTTACATATTCAGTTACATACCAGCTCCGTAATATTCCTTTCTGACTCCAGAAGATGTTATTGGCTGAAACGACCTCAATATATTCAAATACATTGTTTTGAAGCCACCATCTGTATTCAATATCCCCATCCAGTTCACGTCGGTCATCGTCACGGATAAAGCCTGTTTCATTTATATTCTCCATAAAATTATCTCCAATCTCTGTATACCGGATGTGATAATGATAAATGTTATTCTCCCGGGCAAAGCGGACGAAAAAAGCACTTGAAGCCGAAAACTCGCCAGGAAAACTGGTGACAAACTGACCTGTCAGCTTCCATTTCTCACCCAGGTTAAGCAGGTAATCTCCACTTATCGATCTGGCGTATCCATCATCCCATGTTTTATCAGCATATGTTAAGCCCACCATGGATGATTTAAAAACATCTCTTTTCACACGAGCCGCAGTGAAAAAAGCAGGCGGCTCGTCATCTTCTTCAATCTCGAGGCTTCTTACGCTTAAAACGTTGAAGTTATATGCACCAACCTTGCCACTGAGTTTCCCCCCGAAGGCAATGTCTTCAATTCTCCTGGAATAAAACGTGCGTATCCGAGTGCTGTACATTTCATTACCTTCCAGAAAGAACAAGCGTTTCTCAGGATAACTTAATTCATAACGTGTTAGGTTGATTTGCTCCTGGTCAGCTTCAACCGTGGCAAAATCGGGGTTAATTGTAACATCTGCGGATGCATTTGAACTGATCTGGAAGCGTATATCACCACCGGCCGATGGTGTGAACTTATTATAGGTTTCTGTAAAATCATTGTTTTCATAGCGAAGGGTTGCATATGGAAATAGAATCAGCCCCATTTTTCTTGCAGGCGTTTCAACGCCTGTTAATATTCCACTCTCCGATATTCGAAAATCCTGTGTCATGCTACCTGACCAATAAGCACCTTCGAAATTGCTCCGCAGGATACGCCCGAAATTAATTCCCCAATCGGTGGACCCCTTTTTATATTTTATGCTTTTGAATGGGATGGCAAATTCTGCAGTCCATCCATCATCATTAACCATTGCGGCACCTTCCCATTCGGTGTCCCAGTTTACGTCAAGGTTTCTTCCATCATCAGTAATTAAAAAGTCTGTTTGGCTGCCCAGTGGATTCAAGGTAAAACCATATGCGCTTCTATTATCATTGTAGGTGTCTAATTGCAAAAGGACACCGTCATCGCTTTTGCTGAGCACATCCCTGGTCTGTATACTGGCAACAATATCATCAGGATTTTGATAGCATTTATACACCGCATAAATATTCAAGCTGTCAAACAATAAATATACTACTGTCCTTTCTGAAGCGGGGCTACCTTTTTCGGGTTCCAGCTGAATAAAATCAATTGCGCTGTCGGAAGCCAAATAGTAAATACTGTCAATGATCCCATCAATGATTGGAGCATCTGAGATTTTTTCCGCTTTCAGTGTCTTTTGGGCATGTATTTGAAATACACTAATAATCAGGAATGAAATGGTTAATACAAACTTCATTTGATTAAGCTGAGCATCAAGATTGATTTCATGTGAATCAGGTAAATATACTAAAACTCTGATTTATAATCAAATTCAATTAACTGAATAGATGCTCCTGGCGATGTGTAAAGAGAAATCAGCAATAATCAGACAATTTGAGGCTTGTATCCAGTAGCTCTCCTATAGTTTTATCAATTTAGTTGATTGAATTTGATGCTTTGTTTTTAATTTACAGAAATACATCCCTCCGGGCAGATCGCTCACATCAATTTCAATATCATATTCACCCGCTTGCTGTTCCTCATTAATTAATGTCCTGACCCTGATGCCTTCAATTGAATATATTTCGAATAACAAATATCGAGTATCGAATATCGAGTATCGAAGGTGTACAACACTTGAGCATGGGTTTGGGTAAATATCGAATTTAGTTTTTGTATTTATTTCATGAATTGAGTTGGGATTGCATGCTACAAGAACCTCTTCCGGATTGTCGCAACCGCTGGCATTGCCATGGATTTCAGCAGGCCCGACCGAATATAGAAGGTAATCGCAAACACTCGTAACATCGCATATTGATAATAAATTATTTTCTCTTATGTAGATGCTGCTGATACTTGCAGTATCAATATTGTCCAAACCTGATAGACTGCTCAGTATATTGTTGCTGTCAATTTTAATATTTCCATCAATTGAAGTAACACCCAACAGACCATTTAGACTCGTAAGATCAGGGTTCCCACTTATCCAAAGGCTTCCTCCAATAGATGTCAGGGCACTTAAACCACTCAGGCTGTTCATGTTATCCAGAGCACTGTTATTCCTTACCTGGAAACCCCCATCTATTGAAAGTAGCGATCCCAGTCCTGAAAAATCAATCAGATTAGGGTTGTTCAGCACTTCAAAATCACCTGCAATACTCGAAACAGAATTCAATCCTGATAAATCCGGCAGGGAATTATTGCCATGTATTTCTAAATTCCCGCCAAATACTTGTATCTGTAATAAGCCATCAAGATTAGTGATGTTGCTGCCATTGATTTCTACGTTCCCTGCAATTTCCACGCAGTCGGGGTGGTCTGTCGGAAAATTATCGATCTGCTCCTGGGTAGTAAATGAAATATCACCCTCTGGACATAAAAACGTAAGGCCATAATCTTCAATGGCCCTGTAAAATCTATTGGGAGCCACATCCAGGTAGGTATCAACAATGCCTGAAGGCCATCTAAAAATCAATGTATCAATTACATCGGCATCACCCAGCCCAAAATGAACACGCAAGTTGGCATATGAAAGATGCCCGTTTATTGGTGTGATCTCCCTGGTCTGTGTGGTATGAGATCCGTTTACAAAAGCTTTTGCCTGAACACGGGTTCCGATTGCTGATCTGTTTGAGATTGTTCCCTCGCAAGTCAAGCTGATCCAAGAATTATTGTTTCCTTCATTCTCAAATATGTTGTTGTAACCATCATTGCTCCATGAATACCTGGTCAATAAAACATCCAGGTCTCCATCGTTATCGTGATCCAACAATAGGGCTGTATGAGAATCCTCCAGGGTTAATGGATGATTCAGGATATTTGTGAATTGTCCGTTGCCATCATTTAAATAAATCACGTTATAAGGGGTAGCAGATGTGTCAGGTGGTGGCCATGGGAATTCATTATTCTCTACTGATATAAAAAGATCAAGATCCCCATCGTTGTCCAAATCGCCCCAAACTGATGAATTGGCAAGTGAATACCTGTACATTTCATCAATAATATCATGTCTGGTAAATTGCAATCCCCCCAAATTTTCATAAAGGGCAGGTAGCGTATTTTCACAAATAACATTGTGTACATACAAATCCATATCACCATCGTTATCATAGTCCACCCAATTTGCACATGTAGTGATACATTCACCCTCTACAATTGGAGATGATGGATCAAATTTTTCGAATGATCCATCACCATTATTGAGAAAGCATAAATTTATTGGAATGCCACCACTGAGTGAACTATATCCACCAAAAAAATCAAGGTCACCGTCATCGTCTGCATCACCCCATGACATCCCATGCAAAAAAACATTTGCTTGATCCTGAAACAGACCAAGGTTAGCCCATGGCAGAAATCCTCCGCTTTCATTGTTATACAATACACTTCCCCAAATGTTAATCCCAACTATATCCAGGAATCCATCATTATTAAGGTCCAGTAGCATGGGATAGCTATTAGCATCCGGTGTGTCATATGTGTTGCCAAATTGAAAATTCCCGCCACCGCTATTCATATAGGTGGTTACTGACTCGAAATTGTAACCGGGTCCCACAAAAAGATCGATATTACCATCATTGTCAATATCGCCGAAGGAAGCTACTAAATCCAGGACACCTGTAAATTCAGGCATTTCCACATAATATCCATTTCGTTCGTTTTTAAAGAGGCTAAACACTCTATTTGAAACGTTAAAACCTTTGTTGCCGGAAGCAATATCCAGGTCGCCATCATTGTCCATGTCAAAGCAGGTACTTGAGACGTGACCACCCCAGAGTTGAGATATGGCCCCTGTATCTACTTTAATAAAATTGGGTAATTGCCCTTGTACAGCAATTGAAAATGCAAGTGTACAAATGGCCAGTGCTAATGTTTTGTAGATTTTGTTTTTCATGATAAAACATTTTTTAATTATTTATGGTTGCTTGTTAGGGATCATTGGGAATAAATAAGTTGGGTTCAATTACTTTATTGAACGATCAGTTTCTGCCTCAGTCTTGTGTTCCATATAATGGTTTCCAGGATGTATAGCCCTTGCTGTAAGCCCGAGATATCTATTTTGCCTTCAACAGGCCGCACTTGCATGATTGGCTGTCCTGCCAGGTTGAAAATATTCACTTCTTCAGCCTCTGATCCATCATCTGCACTTATTGTAATCTCATTCCTTGCAGGGTTTGGAAATATTAATATTTTTTGCAAAACCGGTCCTTCTGTTATGTATGTATCATCGCATGCCTCTTCCACTTCTTCCGGGCTGTTACAAGTGGGAGCATTATCATAGATTTCGGTATCCCCGTTTGGACTCTCCAGGTAATCACAAATGCTTTCCACATCACAGTTCATCAGTAAGTCATTGTTACATATTGATAGGTATAAAATTGAGTTGCTGGCAATGCTCCTAATACCATCAATGTTAGCAAGTTCAGGGTTAGACCTAATTGCCAGATAACTTGCAATAGATGAAATATTCTCTAATCCATCAAGATTGGTCAGCAATGCATTCCCCTCAATCCAAAGATTTACCCCAACGGAATTCAAGCCAATTAATCCAGTAAGGTCGGCCAATGAATCATTAAATAAAATCTCTAAGCCTCCTGATAAGTTGGAAAGATTCGTTAATGCGTCAATATTTTTAAGTGATGGATTACCACCATGTCCCCATGATGTTGGATCGAATCCGATCGTAAGATAACCGTTTATTGTATTCAGATTCTCCAGGCCTGCCAGGCTTGATAATGTAGTGTTCCGGAATATTCTGAGGTTGCCACCAACGAATGATAAATTATCAAGACCACTCAGATCAGTGAGCAAGTCATTTCCATCACCTATCCAATTCCCAATCCTCAGGGAACCCTCAACCGCAATCAGGTTTTCAAGACCGCTTAAGCTGCTTAATGAATTGTTAAAATCAATTACTAAGAAATCTCCCAGGCTTTCCAAAGAATTTAATCCGGCAAGATTCGGTAAGGAAGTCCACCTAATTATAAAACCTCCGGTGATGGAAGAAATTGCATTTAATCCATTTAGGTTTGTGATATTAGCACCTAAAATTTCAACATACCCTTCAATCTCTGTGCAATTAGGATAATTTATTGGGAAACTGTCAATCTGAGGTTGACTTGTAAATTTGATACCCTCAGGTAAACATGATTGTGAAAAGCTTGTCGTTTGGATTAATGCCAAAACTAACACACAAATTGTAAATTTTTTCATATCTCAACATTTAGACTAATACACTTAATAGCTAAAATCAAACAACATATTATCAACCTGGAACATGGTTGATTTCAAGTTTGTGGTAATTTACATACAGAATAAAGGAATGGATATCAGAAATTAATCAAATGATACAAGATATGATTCATCATTCATCATTTCCGGAATATTCAGAAGGAAGTTGGCCAAAATATTCTCTAAAGCATTCTGTAAAATAGGATGGACTGTTGAAGCCAACATCATAGGCGATCTCTGCTATTGTGGCATTTTTATTTTTAATCAGTGCGGCAGCGTGATTCAAGCGGTAAGTGCGAATGAAATTAACTGTTGTCTGCCCGGTCAGGGCTTTTATCTTTCGGTTCAGTTGTATCCTGCCAAGACCAATAGCCTGAGCAAATGCTGTTGTATTAAATTGTGGATCAGAATGCAGTTCATTAACAACTTCCATCACCTTCTGCAAAAACTGTTCATCCATTGAGCTCAATCCGCTATCAGTAAAATCCATTTGAATGACATTATGACCTGATTGAATTTTTCCTTCCAGCAACTTTCGGATTTGCTTTCGTTGTTTAATAAGATTTTCAACCCTGACCTGTATTTCTTCACCATCAAAAGGTTTGGTAATAAAATCATCAGCTCCCGTTTCAAGTCCTTCAATCCGGCTTTCTTTGGATGCACGTGCAGTAAGGAGAATGACAGGAATGTGGGAGGTTCGTTCATCCAATTTTATTTTTCTGCAAAATTCATTCCCATCCATATTGGGCATCATCACATCACTTATGATTATATCAGGGATATACTCTGTAGATTTTTCGTAACCGTCTATTCCATCGATTGCTTCGATAATATGATATTCATTTTCAAAATACTTTCTTATATGTGAGCGCATATCGGCATTGTCTTCAACAATGAGGAGAATGGATTGGTTATTATTATCAAAATCGCTTTCTGAATTAGCTTGCGATTCAGCTATACTGTCTGGTTGGTTGTTCTCAACGTTAGGGGGTATTATTCCCCGGAGTTTGCCCTCTATGATTTCATCAGGCTCAAGATGGTCCCTACCCAGGGGCATTAGAATTGTAAATGTAGAACCCTTCCCTTTTTCACTGTCTAATTTGATATTACCATGATGAAGTTCAATAAGTTCCTTGGTCAACGCCAACCCGATCCCTGTTCCTTCGTGAAAAGTGTTGCCATCCTGCTCTTCCTGGAAGAAGCGATCAAAAACATGATCAATATTTTCTTGTGAAATACCACAGCCCCTATCACTGACTGAAATCAATACGTGTTTTGCTGTCGGTTGATGGTTGACAGACACTTCAATTCTGCCATGTGCATCAGTAAATTTAAAAGCATTTGATAGTAAATTATTCAATATCTGTTCAAACTTCCCCTGGTCAATAAATGCTTTTAATTCTTTCTGTGCAGATGTGAATTTTATGGTAATATCTTTTTGCTTTGCCAGAGAATCAAAGGCTTGAATATAGATTCTGATCAGTTTTACTATATCAATCTCTGAAGTGCGCAACAACATTCTACCCGATTCTAGTTTTGAAAGGCTCTGTAAATTATTGGTTAGATTTTGCAGATTTGTGGTATATTTTTTAGCAATAATAATGTCCTTTTTGTCATCATTTTCACGCGATCTTGATAGTATCCTATCTAAAGGTCCCATTATTAATGTTAAGGGAGTCCTGAATTCGTGGGAAATATTTGCAAAAAATCTTGATTTTAATTGATCGAGTTCTTTTAGTTTTTCTGATTTTATCCTTTCCACCTCCAGATTATGTTGTGCCTTGATCTTTCTCTGTCGGATAAAAATAATTGTTCCAGAGAGTCCAACCAACAAAAATATTCCTAAACCAAGAAGGTAGATTCTTGACTTTTTTATTCTCAGGTTTTGGAATTCATTCTCCTTTTCAAGAAGATCAATTTGGTTTCTGTTGAGTTCCATTTCATGATTTCCCTGAATAATAGCCACTTTTTTCCATGCCTGATCGTTAGAGACGCTGTCCCTCCAGGCTATTGCAAGTAAAAGATGCTGCAGTTTAGCCTCCGGGTCATTAATTACTATATCAAGTTCGTAGTATAATAGGTAAATCTTTTCCATGTATTCCTTCAGAAGGACTCCAAACTCAAGCTTATCATTCAGGGATATATATGGGAGTTCATCGTGCTTCAATAATAAGGTTTGGCACAACTTGAGTGATAGATCAAGGTGTTCCTTTGCCTCAAAATATCTAGCTGCAGATATTAGCAATTCTGCACTCCTATAGAACCACCTTAATTGATTCTGCGTATCCCCGAGTCCAAGTTTTAAAAGATCAAAACATTCGTGAAGACATTCCTCAGCTTCAGGATAATAATCAGATCCGGATGCAAAATATGTTTCCGCCATCAGCAAGTTATTGGATGTCACCTTAGTGAGATCCCTTAATTTCCAAATTTTTCTGGCTTCCATAATGTAATAAATGCTGGAATCAAGGATGCGTCCCTGAAAAGACCTTCCCAATCCTTCCAAGGCTAAAGCTTTAGTATTAGCTTGCCTGGTCTTAGTGGCCAGAATAAATACTTTGTTGAAGGATTCCATGGCTTTGATAGTATCGCCTGAAGCCAGGAAGGCATCTCCCAGATAATACAATGCATTAAGGGCGGAAGTAGTATCACTCAGCAGTTTGAATACATTAAAGGCCTGCTGATGATATTTGCATGCTTGTTCATGAGATCCTGCATAAGTATGTATGCTTGCAATTTGAGACAACAAGTTACCAACTTCAATTTGCATAAAAAGTGAATCAAATATTCTGAGAGCGGTTAACTGGTTCACCAGGGCATCGGTATAGTTATTTAAAACATATTGGCTATTCCCCATACTATATAGTGCCATGGCTCTGCCTGATGGGTAATTTTCTGTTTGAGCCAGTTCAAGTGCCTTTATAGCATATCTGTAACTTTTTACGTCCTCATTGATTGAATATGCGAGTGCCAGCTTATTGTATGCATCAATTAAGGCTGTACCTGAGAGATTTGGAATGCATTGGGTCAGGCTGTCAACATTGATATATTCAAGTCTGTTAAAAACCTGGATACGGATTCTTTTTTGTGGAGTTACTATCTTTTCTCTCACCCAATTTTTTGCCTTGGACGAGGAAGTAGTAGCATATCCACGAGCTGAATTACCCGCATACCACATATGATAAATCGAATCCTGTTTTATTACCCTGGGGGCAAATAAAACCTCATCCCATTCCCCAAAGTCCCCGGCTTTCAGCACGGGGTTTTCAGCCGATTTATTCCAGGAAATGCCATCCTCCGATCTCGCCAAACCGATCTCAAATTTTACCTGGTTAAAGCCAAAATACCACAATTCTTTTTGGGATCCTTGCACAGCTATACTGAAGCCAACTGTCCAATGATCATCCCAGGATCCTGGCTCTCCATGTTTTAAGACCGGATTGGAAGGGTGTTTTTGCCAATGAATCCCATCTGATGAGGTCGCATATCCCATGCTTACCATTTTTGGTATCTGATTTGGTATCCCGCTAAACCACATATGGTATTTTCGTCCATCGAAAACAACAATTGGATTTGATACCATGTAACCATCCCAATCGTCAATCCCTCCAGGGGCCAGGACAGGTTCCGGATGTTTATTCCAATTCAAGCCATCCTTTGACCACGCAAATCCAATTCTGTGCGAAGATGGTGGATTCTTTGGTTCGGCCGTATACCACATGAGATATAGGGAGTCTTTCCTGATAATATCGAACGTCCAAAAATTAGTGGCCCAATCACTGCTATCATTGATTAAATTCAGGGGATTTTCAGGATACTTTTTCCAATGGATACCATCAGTAGAGCTTGCAAAACCAAACTTATTTAAACCGGGGTCTTCCTTGGACGATCCCTGGTACCACATATGGTATTCCCCGTTTTCAAAAAGAATATTAAAATCGAATATATTTTTGTCCCATTCTCCTTCTTTGCCCCCTTGAAAAATTGGGTTGCCAGGATATTTGTACCATTCAGTCTGGGCTAAGGAATGAATGCATACAAATAATAATATGATAACGATGAGATTGGTTTTCATAGGATTAAGTGTAAATATACGAAAATTGTGAGGAAGAGTAAATTACTCTCTGGACCATTGACAGTTAGCACTATTGGCATTTATTCGCCAAGACAGCTAGTTATTCAAATTCTAAATCCTAATATTCTAAACACTAAACAAATTCAAAGGTTCCACATACAAAAGCATTAAACATTTTTGAATTTTGAACTTTGTTCCGACCTCACAGGTCAGGGACCTGTGAGGTCATTTCACCTCCTCCCGAGGCCTTTATTTGCAACGGTCTCAGAATACGTATCCTGAAAATGCCAGGGGCCGAAAGTCAAAGAACATATAAAGAAGAGCAAATACCTTATCTTTCTTGCAAACCTTTTTAAATGATGATATCCTAATGATTAATT
>Ga0209692_10005459_pt1 | contig 10911 bp, 7 predicted proteins | sample tdDd472_FD_187129 | JGI IMG/M metagenome (GOLD analysis project Ga0209692, IMG submission 187129) | Marine sediment microbial communities from the Atlantic coast under amendment with organic carbon and nitrate - tdDd47.2 (SPAdes)... | ecosystem: Environmental > Aquatic > Marine > Coastal >...
GCCCTGGGTGTTGAAGGTCATGGCCACGTTCCCCTGGGCGTCCAGAGCCACCACCCCGCCGGTGGCCTGCTGGGCCACCAGTTTCACGTTGATCACCTGCTCCGCCGCCTCCGCCAGCGGCAGGCCCTTGTAGGCCATGAGGGCACAGATGTCGTAGGCCACCACGTTGCGGATGAAGAACTCACCGTGACCGGTGGCCGACACGCCGCAGGTGCGGTTGTCGGCATAGGTACCCGCCCCGATGACCGGGGAATCCCCGATGCGTCCCCACATCTTCATCGTCATGCCGCCGGTGGACGTTCCGGCGGCGATGTCCCCGTTGCGGTCCAGGGCCACGCAGCCCACCGTGCCGTGCTTGGCGTCCTTGGCCTGGTCGCGTTTGGCCTTGGCCTTCTGCAGCGCGTCCCATCGGTTTTGGGTCCAGAAGTATTCGGGGTCCACGATGGTCAGCCCCTGCGCTGCGGCGAAGGCCTCGGCCCCTTCACGGGCCAGAAACACGTGATCCGATTTTTCCATGACCGCCCGCGCCGCGGAAATGGGATTGCGGAGGGTCGTGACGCCCGCCACCGCCCCCGCGTTCAGCGTGCGCCCTTCCATGATGGAGGCGTCCATCTCGTTGACGCCCGCCTCGGTGAACACGGCCCCCTTGCCGGCGTTGAACAGCGGCGAATCCTCCATGAGGCGGATGACCGTTTCCACCGCGTCCAGGCTGGCACCGCCGGCGGCCAGGACGTCTTCCCCCGCGGCCAGCACATCGGCCAGAAGGGTCCGGTAGGCGGACTCGGTTTCGGGCGACATGCTCTCCCGGGTGATGACCCCGGCGCCGCCGTGGATGACCAGGGCATAGTCCGGACCTTCGGCCATGGCAGGAATGGCCAGAGTCAGAACCAGGGCCGTCAGCAGGCTGCCGATCAGAAAATTATTCATGGCACTCTCCAGGCGGTTGGCGGAGCGATCAACGGCGGGGCACGCGGTCGGCCACCCGTCCCAGGCCCCAGGTTTTCGCAAAGTCCTCCAGGAGGTCGCTGTCGGCGCCCCGGTAGGGCAGGTCGGCCAGGTCCAGATCGCAGGGCGCCTCGTGATCCAGGGTCACCAGGCGACGGCTCAGGTAGGCGCTCTGACGACCGTCCTCCAGCTTGGCCGCCAGGCCTTTGGCGCCCCGCACCGACAGGCCGGCCACCCGGTCCAGGTCGGCATACACGGCATCCAGGTTGGCGAACTCCGCCAGCAGGGCGGTGGCGGCCTTGGGTCCCACCCCGCGCACGCCGGGGATGTTGTCGGCGGCGTCTCCGGTCAGAGCCAGATAATCCACCACCTGACAGGGCGGAACCCCCATTTTCTGGGGTACCCGTTCCTCGTTCCACCAGTCGTTCTTCGCCAGGTCATAGATCTTCACCCGGGAGGTCACCAACTGGGCCAGATCCTTGTCGCCGGTGACGATGACCACATCGTGACCCGCCTCGATCAGGCGCCCGCAGAGGGTGGCGATAAGATCGTCGGCCTCGAACCCCGGCACCGTCACCGTCGGAATGCCCATGCAGCTCACCAGTTCGCGGCACAGGTCGAACTGGGGCACCAGGTCCTCCGGCGGATCTCCGCGGTTGGCCTTGTAGGCGGGGAACATGTCGTTGCGGAAGGTCTTGGCGCCGGCGTCGAAGCAGCAGGCCAGGAGTTCGGGCTGCTGCTGGTGGAGAAACCGCTGCAGGGTCATGCCCAGGCCGAACACCGCGTTGATGGGAGTGCCGTCGGGGGCGGACATGGGCCGCATGGAGAAAAAACTGCGGAACACGTAGGCCATGCCGTCGATGAGGTAAGCGGTCTGCGCCATGATAAAAGCTTTCCTGGGGAGGCGGATCGGGCCAAAATGACATAGCTTGCCCGGCATTGAATACTTGCCCGCCATCCTAACAGACCCGGAAGGACCTCAGCAATGGACTTGATCAAGGCCCTGAACTGGCGCTACGCCGTGAAGAATTTCGACGCCGACCGCAAAGTGGATCCGGCCCTGGTGGCCCAGCTGGTGGAAGCCGCCCGCCTGACCCCCACCTCCCTCGGCCTGCAGCCCTTCCGCCTCGTGGTGGTGGAAAATCCCGATCTCAAGGCCAAACTCGACGGCGCCAGCTTCGGCCAGGTGCAGCCCGGCACCTGTTCCCATCTGTTCGTTTTCGCCTGTCTGACCAACCTGGACGAGGCCTATGCCGACGGCCTCATCGACCAGATGGCCACCGAACGGAACATGGAATCCGGGCCGGTGGAAAGCTTCCGCGGCATGGTCAAGGGATTCATGGGGCGCCTCTCACGGGAGGACCAGACCACCTGGGAAGACAAGCAGGCCTACATCGGGTTGGGTCAGGTCATGACGGCGGCGGCCTTGCTGGGCGTGGACACCTGCCCCATGGAGGGCTTCGACCCCGCCCAGGTGGACGAAATTCTGGGTTTGTGCGCCCAGAACCTGCGCCCCGTGCTCCTGTGTCCCATCGGATACCGTAGCGAGGACGACAAGTACCAGCACCAGAAGAAGTTGCGGCTGCCCACGGAAGACTTCGCCCGCTTCATGCCCTAGGCACCCGGTGGGGATTTGGATATTTTTTGAGCATTTGGTTTCAAAAAATTGCCGGATCCGCTCCATTTTTCATGTTATAGTTCCATTCACGGGGAAATTAAGCAACCCAGGGCCCTTTATATCCGGAACTGCAACCACAGTGGCACAGCTTTCATCCAAGGCCGACCTGTCTCCTCTGCACCCCCTCGCCCGGTGGTGCGTTTTCGCCTGCCTGGCCGTGACCACCGCTCTGTCGGCCGTGGCTCAGGACGCGCCTCCCACTGACTGGCCCCAGGCCTGCCTCATCGAAGCCAAGGGCGTGGAGCAACCCGCCAAAATGGCCGCCACCGGCGGCATGCCCGTGCCCGATCCCCGGCAGGCCCTCTATGACGTCATCCACTACGACTTCAGCCTCGAAGTCTACCCCGACGAGGGCTACATCGCCGGCACCATCAACGTGCTGTTCCAGGTTCTGGACACCCCGCTGGATACCTTTGTCCTGGATTTCACGGACAACATGGGCTGCGGCGGCGCCTCCATCTCCCTGCCCTACTCCGCTGATCTGGACATGATCCATGACAATGATCTGGTGGTCATGCCGCTGCCCGCGGCGTTGGCCCCCGGCCAGTTCAGCAGCATCCGGATTCCCTTCTGGGGCACGCCCCAACCCGACGGCCTGTTCGGCTTCCAGACCGATGTGACCGAAAACAACCAGCCCATCGTCGCCACCATCAGCGAACCCTGGAGTGCCCGGTCCTGGTGGCCCTGCAAGGACACGCCCACCGACAAGGCCACCCTCCAGTTCAAGGTCACTGTTCCCCCCGGTCTGACGCCGGTGTCCATCGGCTACCTGAGCGGCGTGGACCACAACACCTTCACCTGGAGCGAGGTGTTTCCCGTCCCCACCTATCTGGTGAGCCTGGTGGTCTCCGAATACGCGGAACTGCGGGAAGCGTACACCGGTCCGGCCGGGACCTTCGACCTGCAGCACTTCGTCTTTCCCCACCTGGTGGACCAGGCCGCCGAGGACTTCAAGGTCCTGCCGGCCATGATGGATTTCTGCGGTGAAATGTTCGGCCCCTTCCCCTTCGACGATCAGAAATACGGCATGGTGCTCTGCAACTGGGATCAGGCCATGGAGCATCCCACCGCCGTCACCTGGGGGGACGTGCTGGTTACCGGGGACGGCCAGTTTGAAACCGTGGTCATGCACGAACTGGCCCACATGTGGTTCGGCAACATGATCACCCCCGAGGACTGGACCCAGATCTGGCTGAACGAAGGGTTTGCCACCTACGTGGAGGCCCTGTGGGCGGAGGAGAAATGGGGCCTGGCCGGGCTGCGCAGCTTCATGAGATCCCACGACTGGGGACACGGGTACGGTTGGGATGCCCTGATCCGCAATCCGTCCTCCAGCGATCCCTGGTACTACTTCCGGCCCATCGCCTATCACAAGGGTGCCTGGGTGCTGCACATGCTGCGTCGCCAGCTGGGTGACGACGACTTTTTCGCGGCCATCGACCTGTATCTTGCCAACCCGGACCTGCGTTTCGCCACGGCCCACTCCGATGATTTCCAGGCCGCCTGCGAGGCCGCCTCGGGCCAGGACCTGGACTGGTTCTTCCAGCAGTGGCTGTACCGCACCACCTACCCCGTCTTCCTGCTGAACTGGACCAACGACTGGGACGCGGGCGTCAATGAACTCAGCCTCCGCCTGCGCCAGGTGCAGGTGGACGACTACTACCTGGGCAACGAGCCCTTCCGGGTGCCTGTGGAATTCCGCCTGAGGGGTGCCGGACTGGACACCGTGGTCACCGTGCTCAACGATCAACTGGACCAGAAATTCGTCATCCCGTTGGACGTGGACATCACCACCGTCTACCTGGATCCCGAGAGCTGGCTCCTGCACGACATGGGCGAGGATCCCTACGCGCCGGCCGGCGAGGTGGCCAAGGCTCCGGTGCGGTTGCAGGCGCCGTATCCCAACCCTTTCAATCCGCGCACGCTGTTCCGCTGGGAATCCGACCTGCCCACGCGCGACCTCCTCGAGATCTTCGACGTCCAGGGCCGCCGGGTGCAGAGTTCCTTCCTCGACAGCCGGGGGGCAGGGTTGCGGGAATTCCTCTGGGACGGTTTGAATACCCGTGGTGAAGCCTCACCGTCGGGCACCTACCTTTACCGTGTCACCTGCCACAGCCAGTCCGACGAGCGGACCTGGCGCCTGCAGGGCAAGGTGACTCTCGCCCGCTGAGCCCTTTGTTTTCCGTTCCGGATTATTCGATGAGGGACAGGCGCGCCCGCGCCACGGGTATGCCGTCCAGCAGGAGCCGGGCCAGGTAGGTTCCGCTGGGCAGGGCCCGGCCGGACAGATCCCGCGAATGCCAGGTCACCGAGACCTGGCCGTTGGTGGAAGACAGGACGTCCGAGCGCCAGACCCGGCGGCCCCGAACGTCGAAGATCTCGAGGCGAAGCCGTCCTTCACGGGGGGCCGTGCAGCTGATTTCCACCGCGCCGTTGAAGGGATTGGGAAAGGTCCGCACTTCGCCCGTGATGACGGGCGCCTCGGACACGGGTGATACGGCATCCATCCGCTCCCGAATGCCATCCACGGCGATCCAGCCGCCAGGTCCGGTTTCCGCATCGACGATGACCAGGCGGACGGTGCGGCCGGTGAATTTCCGCAGGTCCCAGATGCGTTCCCGGAGCACGACGTCATCGGCGGGATGCAGACGGGTCAGGGTTTCGGCCGTAGCCGTGTCCACCAGGGCCACGTAGCAGGTTTCAGGAAAGTGACCGCCGGCCAGCAGCAGGCGCATGGACGACCCGGTCACCGTGAAGGGGCGGCTCTCCAGGCGGCCGGTGGCGGTGTCGCCCCGGGCGGCGCCCGGCCAACCGATGCCGCTGAGCGGCCCGCCGTAGAATTCGGCGCTGGCAAACAGGCCGTTGCCCTCCGGACCCAACCCCGGGTCCAGGCGATAGAGCGGATTGTCGGAATAGGTGGGCGCCGCCAGACCGGCGCTGCCGGTGCGAACGGGCCAATCCGCGCCCGGCCCCTCGCTGACGCTTATCTCCGGCCGCTGTCCCCCGTCGAGAAAACGCACGCTGTCGAACCGGGCCGCCACGAACCAGGTGGCGTCGCGGGGATCCAGATCCTTGGTGAGGCGGGCGAAAACCTCGGCGGGCGCGTCGGCGTCGAAGCGCTTGATCTCCGGGGCCCACCCCGCGTCCACGTAGCTGCGCTCGGCCATGGTCCAGCCCGACGGATCGGAGGCCACCATGTGGCTGGTGGGATGGTTGCTGATACTCAGGTCCTGCTCCACGAAGAACAGGTGGTGCCAGCCCTGTCGCACCAGGTACTGCACGCTCTCGAAGTCCTGGTTCAGGCCGGTGGCCCCGTCGTGCTCGAAGAAGACGCCCCCATCCTGCCAGCTTTCCAGATCCGGCGACACGGCCCGGTGAACAATGGCCCGCCGGTACCCCGGATAGCCGCCCAGCCGCAGACCCGCCGTGGTCAGCATGATCCACTGGGCGCCGTCGTGGTAGACGAAGGGATCGCGGAAAGAACTCCAGTTCTGGGTGGGCGACCAGTGATAGGTCAGGCTGTCGGGCTCGAAAACCGGGTTGAGCGGGCTCTTGGTCCAGGTGGCCAGGTCGTCGGACCAGGCCAGGCAGGCCCGCTGGATCATGCGGCTGTCCACACCGGTGTAGAGCATGGCCCAGCGGCCGCTCACGTCATCGAAAACCACGTCCGGGGCCCACATGGCATTGGCGTCGCAGGGCTCCGGTCCCACCGTGAGGGCGGCCCCCAGCACCTCCCAGTCGTGCAGGTCCTCGGACACGGCGTGCCAGATGGTGTCGGCCTGGGCCGGATGCTGGATGTCCTGCCGGATGGTGTGGTAGAAGGCGTGGTAGACGCTGTCCGGGCGCACGACACAGAAATCCCAGACCTGGCGTTGGGGCATGGCCAGGTAGGGCGGTTCGAAATCGAATTCCACCAGGGCCGTGGCCGGAGCCGGAACCAGGCCCCACAGCACCACAACAGCCACCCCGATAAGGGTCGCCCTCAGACTTCGCCTGTCGCGTCCGGAAATCATGCCGCGCTGTCGGTCCCGGGTTGTGGTTGAAAATCAGAGACGGTTCCCTGCCATTATACCACACCCCGGAGCCGGCCGGGGCGGATCAGTCCAGGTCCAGCGTCACGGTGCCCTTGCTGATGGTGCACTGGCACATGAGGCGGCGGTCCGGATCCAGTCCCATGGCCTGCTCCTCGGACGTGGGCGCGGACAGGTTGTTCAGGCCTGAAATCACCGTGGTGGCGCACTTGCCGCACACGCCGCTGTGGCAGCCGAAGAGCACGCCCAGGTCGGCGGCCGCTTCCATGGAGGCGCCGGCGATGGCGGTTTTCTGACGGCTGCGGGTCTTTATATTGGGCATCGGGTTTCTCCCGGGATGATCGGTCAACGGATAGCGGGGAACAGGCCACATGGTAACCGGAAAATCCGCCCCCACAAGACCCGACCCCGTCCTCAGCGAATCCGCTGCTTGCGGGCAAAGAAAATGGAGTTGGACCCGAAGTTGAACACCACGTCCCCGGTTTCGCTCACGCCCATGTCGAAACGGAGGGCTTCCACGCCCGGCAGAAGGAGACGCAGACCGGCTCCGTAGCCGAATCGGGAGCGGGCCGTGTTCAACTCGTGGGGCTCGGACCACACCACCCCGGCGTCGGCAAAAACCGCGGCTTCCAGCCCCACGCCGAAGGACCACTTGATGATCCTGAGCGGTTGGACCGGGATCAGCAGGCGACGGTACTCGAGATTGTAGATCAACTGGTTCTTGCCGTAGAGCTCCAGGCCCAGTTCCTCAAGTTTGTACCCGCGCACACTGTTGGCGCCGCCCAGGAAGTACTGCATGTACCTGGGGATTTCCATATCCACCTGGCCCGACTGAACCGAAAGCAGCGGTCCGGTCACCAGGGTGTTTCTCTCTCCCAGGGGCTGGTAGCGGACCACGTCGAAATCGAAGGACCAGCTGTTGGCGTCGCCCCCAAAGTAGAGACCCTGGATCTCGTTGTGCCACCCCTCGTGGGGCATGCGCCAGGAGTCGCGGCTGTCCATACCCAGGGACACCCCCAGGTGCCAGAGGTCATCGTAGTTGTCCGCGTTCAAGGTGATGTCGGGCTTGTCGCTGCCCACCCCGTAGTAACCGCCGAACGCCTTCAGGCGGCCGCTGAGCCCGATGTACTTGCCGACGGTAAAGGTGGCCCGATCCGAAGTCTGTTGGAAGTCCAGCAGCTTGTTCTGCCTGACCTGGTGCCAGGCCTCCAGGCCCGCCGACACGTGATTACCCGTGATCCAGGGGTTCTCCGCCTTGAAGCGCACGGTGGTGGCGCCGCCGAACACCGCGCTGGCCGACAACGTGATGTCGCGGCCGGTGAAGTTGGGCGAGGAGACCCCGACGCCCGCGGAGAAGCCGTTCTCTTCGGTATAGGTGACGGACGGATAGGGAATGATCCAGGGCATCTCGGTGAAGGCGTAGTTCAGGGCCACCCCGTCCTCATGGATCCGGGGCGTGACCTCCACCGACCCGAAAATGGCCAGGTTTTCCAGGCGGGTGATATCCTCCACGACCTTTTCCGGGTCCAGGGGCTGCCCCTCCTCCGTCCAGATCTCCCGGGCAATGACCCAGTCGCGGGTGACATGGTTGCCGGCCAGGGTGATTTCCGTGACCGTTTGCCCACGCCAGGACTCAAGATCCTCAACCTCGCGAACGGCCTCCTGGGCCGTGGCCCCTGACGCCCACAGCAGGAGCAGCCCGGCGGCCATCCGCCGAACGCTCCTGGCCTGCCATGATCTGTTGGACATTATTCCCCCCAACCCAGGACATTGCGGGCGATGCACCAACGCGGCTCTGACACCTGGGTGCCTTCGCCCTCAATCCAATGGTGGAACAGACGGTCCAGCTCCCCTTCCCTTTCCTTCAACTCGATCCAGCCGGAAACAAAGTCCGCGAACGCCTTGTCCTTCAACGCCACCGGGTAGGCCGTGGGTGCCTGAATGATCCGGGGCATGGGAACCGCCACCGAGTAGCTGGAATAGATCAGGGACCAGGCCGAACCCGCCTCCGCCGAGTTCAGCACCGCATCCAGATCCGGCCGCTGCCCCCTGAGAAACGGACGCGGCGAATCCATTATTTCAATCCGGGCGTTGGGCACGAGCTTCTTCACCATGTTGCGGATGAAGGGCTCATCCTGAACCCCGATGCGCAGGGAATCCATCTGGGCCAGTCTGGCGGCGCTGGAAAAATCCGTGGCCCGGTGGTCCTGCACCAGGAAGGCCACCGTCTGGTCCATGTAGGGCTGCGTGAATTCCGCCTTCATCAGTCTCTCCACCGTGATAACCAGGCCGGACATGATCAGGTCGCAGACGCCCGTGTCGAGGGCGTCCTGAAGGGTCCCCCGCTCAAGCTTGACCAGTTCCAGGTCAACCCCCAGGTCCCGGGCCAGCATGCGCGCCATCTCGGCATCGTAACCCACCACGTCGCCCGCGGTATTCTTGTAGGCGAAGGGCAAGGCGTCGGCAAAGAACCCCACCCTCAGGAACCCCCGCGCCCGGATGGCGTCCGTGCGGGACCCGGCCGTCACCGGAGGCAGGGCCTCGGCCACATCGGTCATGACCCGCACCGGCGCATACTCCCGGGTGAAGGCCATGCCTTCGAAGGCGTCGTCCAGAGTGTAGTCGTGGGGCAGCGCCGTTTCGATCAACAATCGGGTCCCCCCGATGGCCGCCAAGGTCAGGGCCAGGCATATCACCCCGTACCGCACCAGGCCCTTCCACTGCAGAGGCCGGCCCAGGATCACGTAGGCGCCCAGGACCGCCAGCACGATGATGTGCATGGCTGACATGAGCGTGCCCACCCGCACGTTGACCAGGTTGTTCAACACCAGGTAGATCTGGAACATGTCCGACGGAATACGCAACTGTTCGAGCAGAAAGGGGATGGCCACCGGAATGCTGCCGAAAAACGTGAAGAGCCCGGACAACAGGAAACTGGGCACCTGACCCGCCTGCACCAGGTGGCCCGTGAACCAACCGGCGTAGGGCACGAAGGTCAGGGTCATCAACTTGCCCACGTTGGGAAAATTGAAGCTGGTGGGAACGATGACGTCCACCAGCTTGCGCGACTTGTCACTATCGGTGCACTTGGCCACGATTTCATGGCTCTTCTCCGCCAGCATGGGCAGCACGATGAAGAGATTGCCCGTGGCGAAGGCCGTCACCAGGACGTCCCGCACCGGCCCCACCACCTGTCGATAACTGAGCGGCGTCAGGGAGGACACCAGGCCCGGCATGACCCAGAGGGCCATCACCAACGACACGGCCAGGTAGGTGATGACATACACCTGCAGGCGTCCGAAATCCGCAAAGCTCAGGGTGCCGGTGGCCTCCGCGGCGATGGCGAACACCCCGTAGGGCGCCAGGTTGGCCACGTTGCGGGAAATTGACCCCAGGGCCTTGACCCCCACGTCCAATTGGTCGAGCAGTTGCTCCTTTTCCTTCATCCCGATGAGCGTGACCCCGAAGACCACGCTGAACAACACCACCGCCGGCACCATGTTCTCTGCCAGGGATTTGAAGATGTTGGCCGGGATGTACATGCCCAGGAAGCTGATCTTCTGAGGGGCCGTGACCAGGCTGGAGCTGAAAAACGCCGCACTTTCCCAGCGCGGAAAGCTCAGGGGATAGAGCCCCACCATGAGCAGGGACAAGGCCCAGAGAACCCCGAGCAGGGCGCCCCCCTTGCGGGCCAATTGGCCGGCCACCCGGTAGTCGAGGCGGCCCAGGCTGGCGGTGAGGGACAAGGCCACGTAGGGCAGGACCGGCATCTGAAGCAGAAGAATGAAGGCGTCCCCCAACACCCCCAGGGGCGAGGCCCATTCCCCGATGAAAAGGCCCAGCAGGATACCCAGACCCAGGCCGAGCAAAACCCGGGAGGACAAGCTCATGGTCTTCAGGAATCCCATCTATCGTTTCTCCGCATCTGGTGAATTTGGGTTGGCCAGGTGACCGCAACTCTCATCCTACTTCCGCCGTCGCCCTTCGGGCAATTTTTGTTTTGATCCCACCCCACCCATTTCGGGTATAGTGTGGGCCGAATTCCACCCAAACCGGCAGAAGATCTTGACTCTGTCTGGTCAGGGGCTAAGGTTTCACACCTGCGAAACAATTATAGTGTCGGGCCGAAAGCGGCTCCGACCCCCCATTCCCAACCTTGAGGGGACGCCATGGACGCCGCCAAAATCATCTGGACCAAAATCGACGAAGCCCCCGCCCTGGCCACCTACGCCCTGCTGCCCGTGGTGCAGGCCTTTA
>Ga0209692_10005461_pt1 | contig 10906 bp, 10 predicted proteins | sample tdDd472_FD_187129 | JGI IMG/M metagenome (GOLD analysis project Ga0209692, IMG submission 187129) | Marine sediment microbial communities from the Atlantic coast under amendment with organic carbon and nitrate - tdDd47.2 (SPAdes)... | ecosystem: Environmental > Aquatic > Marine > Coastal >...
AACATGGGCCTAAGCAATGTAAGAAGCCGTTTAAAATCGCTGAATGCTGAACTTACAATAACAAGTAAACCCGGACAAGGCATGCTCTTCACTACTCAACTTCAAATATAATAACTATGGCTATTATTAACATTTCGATTGTTGATGACCACAAATTATTTTGTGATGGATTAGAAATTGTATTATCCCAAGTAGATGATTTTAATATTATAAGCACTGCTGCTAATGGTGTTGAGTTTTTAAAACAACTGGAAACTATTAAGCCTGATATTGTTTTAATGGACATATCCATGCCTGCAATGGATGGTATTGAAACCACCAAACGAGCACTAGTTAAAGTTCCATCATTAAAAATTATTACCCTATCAAGCTATGGAGATGACATTTATTATTATCAAATGATAAAAGCCGGGGCATATGGTTTTGTTCAAAAAAAATCGGGTAAAAAAGAATTAGAAAACGCCATACGCCATGTTGTTGAGGGCAATAATTACTTCCCCCAGGAACTTCTGCGCAACCTCATCTTTAAAATGGGCAATAATCCTGAAGAAAAACTTGCAATCCCACGCATTGTATTGTCAAAACGTGAAAAAGAGGTTTTGCTGTTAATTTGTCAAGGATACTCTAATAAAGAAATTGCTGAACAATTATTTATCAGTCCAAATACAGTTGAAAACCACCGAAGTAATCTATTATCAAAAACAGGCACACGTAATGCAGCTCACCTGGTTCTTTTTGCTATCAAAGAGAAAATCATTGAAATATAACTCAGGCACCCATTTCTTCACTGCTAAAAACTTATAATTCAATCTACTAAAGCGCTATTTTTAACTTCCAAAACACTATTCCACTCTAAATCATCCGCTAAAAATAGTGGTTTTCCACTACTCAAAAGGGTGCTTTCCCCTCATACATAGGAGCACAGCCTTCTCTACTTTTACATCGGGAAAGGAAAGGGAATGGAAACACTAAAAATAATATTGCTCGACGACTGCGACATTTTTCGAGAGGGCGTCCAGCTATATTTGGAAGAAATACTTCACCATCAAGTCATTGCAACATACTCAAATGCATTTGTACTACTTAGTTCAGACAAACTTCCCTTAGCTGATATTATCCTGATGGATATACAAATGCCTGGAATGAATGGCTTCGAAACAACTAAAAAAGCACAATTTATCTATCCAGAAATTAAAGTACTGGCTATCTCAAACCACTGCCATCAGATCTACCTTGAACAATTAATTTATTCCGGATTTAAGGGGTGTATACATAAAGACCAAATATATAATGAGTTAAACATAGCACTTAAATCAATTACTCAGGGAAAGCTGTTTTTTGGGAGAAACATTAAACTAACAAGCAAGGCAACAGACAAATAAAGATTCAAAAAGTCAAATCTATGAAAAGGATAAAAGCAAAACAAAAGCACCTCAAAAGTTGCATAACAGTAGTATGCATATTTCTTTTGGCAGGTTCAACCGCACTACAAGCTCAAGACAAGGCAATTATTAACGTAGGAGGCGAATTGGTAAACCGTTTTATTTGGAGAGGGATGAGTTTAAACACTTCACCTTCAATTCAGCCATACATCGAATACAACAAGGGAGGCTTCACCCTTGGCACCTGGGGCTCATACACCTTTGCTCAGGAGCCATACCAAGAAGTAGATGTATATATCGACTATAGCTTCAAAAACATTTCAATTACACTGAATGACTACTTTGCTCCAGTAGACTCATTATTTACAAATAACGAATATTTTAATTGGAACAAAGGAAGTACTTCGCATGCTTTGGAAGCTATCTTAACTGTTACCGATTTAGGAGGATTACCACTAACATTTACAGGTGGCGTTTTTATCTATGGAAATGATTTGGATGAGAATGGTGACAATTACTACTCAACCTACCTGGAGCTTAACTACGATTTTAACATTGGCGATAACACAGTCAGCTCTTTTGTTGGTATCACACCTGATAAAGGTTACTATTCCGAACAATTTGATGTTGTTAACGCAGGCTTTACTGTTGCACGCGACATTGAAATAACAGACCGCTTTTCACTTCCAATATATGGATCATTTATTGTTAATCCATCAACCGAAAATGTATTTATGGTAATGGGGCTAGCATTTTAATCTAAACTATTATAGGGAATTTATCATGAAAAAATTAGGCTTAAATATAAAACTTAACATCTATATCTTATCTGCTTTCTTTATCATCTTTGGAATTACACTGGCCATTATCGTAAAAAATGCCTCTGACAAAGCACGCTTTGATGCACAAGAATTTGCGGAATTAAAGGGAAAAGAAGTATCCTCCAAAGTAAAGAACTATCTCGATTATGCCATGCAATCAACAAATACCCTGGCACAATCAATGATAGCGCTCAAAGCTAATGGAGAACCATCACGAGAGGTGGCTTTAGAAATGCTAAAGCAAGTTATTTCAAAAAATGAAAATTACTATGCTTGCTGGACAATGTATGAGACCAATACCTTTGATGGGCTTGACCAAGAATATGCTCAACGGCACAATCAACAGTATGGTAAGTTTGGAGCCTCTTACTATCGTGAAGAAAATAGCATTGAAAAGCAAAATTATAGCGAAAGCGATATACCAGCTTACGTTAGCAGTGATGCACTGGATGAGTACGCCGAAGATTATTTCACCATCCCTTTCACGACCAAAAAGCAAGCCATCCTCGATCCTTACTATTATAGTTTCACTGGAGACAAAGAAGATGAACAATTTATGACATCCGTAGTTACTCCAGTCATTATTGACGATGAGGCGATAGGCGTGGTCGGTACAGACATCAGTCTTACTACGCTTCTGCAACTCAATAATGAGACAAAACTGTATGAGAGCGGCTTCTCGGCAATTATCACAAACAACAATATAATAGCTGCTCATCCGCGACAAGAGAATATGGAATGTGCTATCGACTCAATTCTGAGTGATTATGATGAGCAATTGGGTAGCAGTATAAAAAACGGAAAAGTGTATCATTATCAAACCTATTCCGAATATACCAACAAAGAGGTCATCCGAATTTTCTCACCAATTGCCATTGGAAACTCAGATGCTCCTTGGTCAGTAATGGTTGAAATACCATTGGACGAAATAATGGCCAATGCGCGCAAAACATCCAATGTGATTATAACAATTGGTATTATAAGTATGCTGATTATGATGGTAGTCGTGTTTTTCATTTCAAAAAGCATAACCAAACCCATTATTCGTATTGTTGATACTATGAAAGCTATTTCGGGAGGTCAAATCAATATTAATTTTGAACTCTCAAATCGTGAAGATGAAATTGGTACTCTAGAGGTATCACTTACCACGATGGCATCCAAACTCAAAGATGTTGTTGGAAGCATAATTGAAAGCGCCAATCATATAAGTTCTGCCAGTGCACAGTTCAGCAGCACATCTGAACAAATTTCTCAAGGCGCCAATGAACAGGCTGCTTCTGTAGAAGAAGTATCATCAACCACAGAAGAAATTGCGGCCAACATTGAGCAAAACACCATGAATGCGCAGGAAACAGAAGAAATTTCATTATTGGCACAAAAGGGTATTCAGGGAGTAACAGAGCAGTCGATAAAAACGGTAGATGCAACACGTATCATAGCTGACAAAATACAGATCATTAACGACATCGCCTTTCAAACCAATATATTAGCACTAAATGCCGCCGTAGAAGCAGCACGAGCTGGTGAACATGGGAAAGGATTTGCCGTAGTAGCTGCCGAGGTACGCAAACTTGCAGAAAACAGCAGAACTGCTGCAGATGAAATTGTTAACCATGCTAAAAACACCTTAACAATGGCTGAGGGCACAGGAACTCAAATGGAGAAGATGCTACCCGAAATAGAAAAAACAACGACTTTAGTTCAAGAAATTGCAGCTGCCAGTCGCGAACAAAACAGCGCCACTAATCAGGTTAACACAGCTATCCAAGAGCTAAGTAGCATCACTCAAGAAAACTCATCAGCTTCGGAAGAATTAGCCTCGAGCGCTGAAGAATTATCATCACAAGCCGAAGCATTAAAAGAAATGGTTGCATTTTTTAAAATAGATTAAATCAGTAAGGATAAACTATCCAAAAAATAAAGAAACCTGTGATTGAAATTCCAATCACAGGTTTCTTTATATCTATTTAATAAGCTATGATGGCTTACAAATTTCTAAACAAATAATCTGCTTTCATTTTATAAAGATGATTATACACATTTCCATCTCTAAGGAAATGATTACGGTTGGGATAAGTAAACATATCAAACTGTTTCCCTGCCTGCACCAAACGATCGACATACTCCATCATATTCTGAAAATGCACATTATCATCAGCAGTTCCGTGAATCAAAAATAAGCGACCACTTAAATGATCAACATGATTAATCGGACTATTATCATCATATCCACGAGGATTCTCTTGTGGCTTGCGCATATATCTTTCTGTATAAACAGAATCATAGTATCGCCAGTTAGTAGGAGCTGCTACTGCTATACCCATTTTAAATACATCCGATTTACTCATGCACAAAGCAGTCATAAAGCCACCATAGCTCCATCCCCAAATACCAATACGCGATGCATCAACATAATTTAATGAACCTAAATACTTAGCTGCTTCAATCTGATCATCAGATTCCAGCTTACCTAACTTCATGTAAGTACACTTACGAAACTCTTCACCCCTGGCACCTGTTCCGCGAGGATCAACACAAGCAACCATGTAACCGTTGGCCGCCAAATACTGCTCCCAACCAATACCCCAACGATCAACAACTTTCTGAGAATTTGGACCACTATACTGCGTCATTAACACCGGATATTCTTTACTTTCGTCGAAATCAAGAGGCTTTACCATCCAACCATTCAACTCAACTCCCTCGCTTGTTTTAAACGAAAAAAACTCTTTTGGACTAATTTCAAAACCTTCAACTCTTTTCTTCAAATCCGCATTATCTTTTAACACTCTTAGCTGCTTTCCTTTGGCATCATGCAAAGTAACTAACGTTGGTGTAGTCGTATTTGATACGGTATTTATATAGTATTTAAATCCTTTGCTGAATGCTGCATTATTTGTCCCGTCAATAGTTGAGAAACTCAATTTCTTTTTCCCATCATTACGGATGGCATATACCTCACGCTGCATAGGCGACTTAGCAGCTGCCTGATAATAAAACATACGTGTTTGGGCGTTATAACCTAAATAATTTGTCACATCCCATTGACCAGATGTAATCTGACGAACCTTTTTACCTGCCATGGTATACAAGTAAATATGATTATAACCATCCATCTCACCCACATACACAAAATGCTTTCCATCTTCTAAAAACTGAAGGTTATCCAAAACATCTTCAGCAATATAATACTCATTACGGTCGGTAAAAACCACATTACAAACTCCTGAAGCCGTATTCGCAATCATCATCTGCAAGAAGTTTTGATGACGGTTAAGCTTGATAATCCCCAACTTTCCTTCTGTTTTAGTAAAACGAACGCGTGGAATATAAATATCCGTTTCTTCACCAATATCCATTTGCTTAGTGGTACGGTTTTTAACATTAAAAACATGTACGCTTACAATAGAATTATCCTGACCTGCCTTAGGATACTTAAATTTATATTGCCCAGGATACAAACTATATTCTTCATTATTAGGAAATGAAGCCTGATACAATGGAAACGAAAATTCCTTTACACTTGATTCATCAAAACGGATAAATGCAATTTCTTTACTATCCGGAGACCAATCATAAGCTTTATTAAAGCCAAATTCTTCTTCATATACCCAATCAGGCATTCCGTTTAATATTTTATTAAATTCACCATCTGAGGTAATAGCACTCTCTGTGCCAAATTTCAATTTACTAAGGTATAAATCATTATCGCGAACAAAAGCAACCATCTCACCATTAGGCGAAAATGAAGCTATTTGTTGCTTACCACCATCTGACAATGGCTTCAATTCATTATAGGTTAAATCATATACAAAATAATTTGCCTTAAACGAGTGGCGATACAATTGCTCCACATCGGTATAAATTAAAAGTTTAGTTTCATCACCATTAAACTCGTAACCTTGAATTCGCTTAATCTGACTATCCTCGCCCATTGTTTCAAGATTGAACACATCAACTACTTTTTTTCCTGTTGCATATTGATATTTCACAATACGTCTCCCTTCTTCTAATGTGGTATAATGAATACCATCACTCATTGAGTTTAATCCTCGAACCGAGCTTGCATTAAAAGTTCCTTTTATTGTTACATCCTCTAAAGATACTGTCTGCTTTTGGGCAGACAACAACATTGGCACTAACATACAGGCCAATAAAAACAACAATTGCCTCATCTGTAATATATTTATAGATAATTTATAATTTTCTGAATTATAACGTCAAAGCTAATAAATTCGTAGGCTATAAAACAATAGGATTTGACAGCATTTCTAATTCCTTTTTTTTAATCACTAAAAAAGGCGTCTACACCCTCTGGCATTCGTCGGTTTTATATATCTTTGCATGTTTTTAAAATCTAAGCGATAACAGCATGATAAAAATTACCTTTCCAGACCAAAGTGTCAGAGAGTATGAAGCAGGCGTAACTGGTTTAGAAATTGCGCAGAGCATTAGCCCCAGATTGGCTAAAGAAGTTTTATCCATTACAGTGACTGACACCGTATTAGATTTAACGCGCCCTATTACCACCGATGCCAGCATTAAGCTTCACAAATGGGAAGATGAAGAAGGGAAACATGCTTTTTGGCACTCATCAGCTCATTTAATGGCTGAAGCTATAGAAGCGCTATATCCAGGTACTAAATTTGGTATCGGCCCAACAATTGAAAACGGTTTTTATTACGATATTGATACAGGCGACACAGTTATTAAAGACTCTGACTTACCTAAAATTGAAAAGAAATTCAAAGATTTAGTGAGTCAGAAATTAACTTACGAACGCAGCGAAGTTTCAAAAGCAGATGCCTTAGAGTACTTTAAGAAAAAAGATGATGAGTATAAAATAGAACTGATCAGCGAACTTGAGGACGGCACTATCTCGTTTTATAAACAAGGGAACTTTACTGACCTTTGTCGTGGACCTCACTTACCTTCTACATCTCCAATTAAAGCAATTAAACTACTTAGCGTAGCTGGTGCTTATTGGAGAGGAGATGAAACACGCAAGCAACTAACTCGTATTTACGCTATATCTTTCCCAAAGGCTAAGATGCTTGAAGAGCACTTACAACTATTGGAAGAAGCTCAAAAACGTGATCACCGTAAAATTGGTAAAGAATTGGAGTTATTTGCTTTCTCACAGAAAGTAGGTCAAGGCCTTCCGTTATGGCTACCCAAAGGAGCTCGCTTACGCGAACGTCTTGAGAATTTCTTAAAGCGTGTGCAGGTAAAATATGGTTACGAGCCAGTAATCACACCACACATTGGTAATAAAGAATTATATGTGACTTCTGGTCACTATGCTAAATATGGTAAGGATTCCTTCCAGCCAATAAACACACCGGCTGAAGGTGAAGAGTTCTTGTTAAAACCAATGAACTGCCCTCACCATTGTGAGATATACAAAGTAAAACCACGCTCATATAAAGATCTTCCTATTCGTTTTGCTGAATTTGGAACAGTATATAGATATGAGCAAAGTGGAGAATTACATGGTTTGACAAGAGTTCGTGGTTTTACCCAAGATGATGCTCACTTATTCTGTCGCCCTGATCAGTTAAAAGATGAATTTAAAAAGGTAATTGATATTATCTTATATATCTTCAAAGCTCTTGACTTCAAAGAATATATCACTCAGGTCTCATTACGAGACAGAGAAGATCATTCGAAGTACATTGGAAGCGAAGATAATTGGGATAAAGCTGAACAAGCAATTATTGAAGCCTGTGAAGAAAAAGGTATGAATACCATAGTTGAATATGGTGAGGCAGCCTTTTATGGTCCAAAACTTGACTTTATGGTAAAAGATGCACTTGGTCGAAAGTGGCAACTTGGAACCATTCAGGTTGATTACAATTTACCTGAGCGTTTTGAATTGGAATACATCGGTAACGATAACAAAAAGCATCGCCCTGTAATGATTCACCGTGCACCATTCGGAAGCATGGAGCGCTTTGTTGCTGTTTTAATTGAACATACAGCAGGTAAATTTCCATTATGGTTAACTCCTGAACAAGTCGTGATTTTACCGATCAGCGAAAAATACAATGATTACGCAGAAAAAGTTTTAAATTCCCTAAATAATTCCGATATTCGTGCCGTTCTAGACGACCGCAATGAAAAAATAGGTAAGAAGATAAGGGACAACGAGTTAAAGCGAATTCCGTACCTACTAATTGTAGGAGAAAGAGAAGCAGCCGAGGGAAAAATTGCCGTTCGGAAGCAAGGTGAAGGAGATAAAGGAGTAATGTCGCAACAAGATTTTATTGATTTTATTAATCAGGAAGTAGAAAGTATGCTTTCTGAAATTGAAAAATAGTATTCATTAATCAAAGGAGGGTTTAACAATAGCTAGACCAAACAGAAGGCCGGTACGTCCGGTTAAACAGGAGCCTGCTCACAGAATTAACAGATACATTAGGGTTCCACAAGTAAGATTGGTTGGAGATAATATCGAAAATCCAGGTGTATTCCCAACAATGGAAGCCATTAAGATGGCTGATGAATTGGATTTGGATTTGGTTGAAATTTCACCAAACGCAGATCCTCCTGTATGTAAAATTACCGATTACCAAAAATTTCTTTATCAACAAAAACGAAAGCAGAAAGAGCTAAAATCTAAAGCTGTAAAAGTTGTTGTTAAAGAGATTCGTTTTGGACCGAACACTGATGATCATGATTATCAGTTTAAATTAAAACATGCTGAAAAGTTTTTGGGCGAAGGAGCAAAAGTTAAAGCCTTTGTTTTCTTTAAAGGTCGTTCGATCTTATTTAAAGATAAAGGAGAAATTCTTTTGTTACGTTTTGCGCAAGACCTTGAAGAAATTGGCAAAGTTGAGCAACTACCAAAATTAGAAGGTAAGCGGATGACAATGTTCATCGCCCCTAAGGTGAGTGCTAAAAAGAAATAGCTGATTTTTATAACTTAATATATAGGAATAATGCCAAAAATGAAGACAAATTCCAGTGCTAAAAAGCGTTTTACAATCACTGGAAGCGGAAAAATCAAGAGGAAGCACGCCTTCAAAAGTCATATCTTGACTAAGAAGACGACTAAGCAGAAGAGAAATTTGACGTATGCTGGCACTGTTCATAAAGCTGATGAATCAAACATCAAGCTTTTATTGAACATGAAGTAAACCAAGTTCTCAACGTAGAGAGAAAAGATTTTTTTAAGTAAAAACCTGAGTGAATTAGCTGAAAAAGATCCCAAAAAGGGGCGCTAACCATTCGAAAATGATTTTAAAATGCCAAGATCAGTCAATCATGTGGCGTCAAGAGAAAGACGCAGAAAGCTTTTAAAGCAAACCAGAGGTTACTTTGGACGTAGAAAAAATGTATGGACAGTTGCTAAAAACGCATACGAAAAAGGTTTATCTTACGCTTACCGCGATAGAAAAAAGAAAAAGAGCAATTTCAGAGCATTATGGATTCAACGTATTAATGCTGCAGCTCGTTTAGAAGGTGTTTCATACAGCAAATTAATGGGTATGCTACACGCTCAAAACATTGAAATTAACCGTAAGGTTCTTGCAGATCTTGCAATGAACCATCCAGAAGCTTTTAAAGCAGTTGTTAAAAAAGTAACAAACGCTTAAGCTGTTTCAACAAAATAAAAAAAAGGAGACCAATTTGGTCTCCTTTTTTTTTTGCACCCATTTATCGGGCAGAATACAATCTATTCAATATTTATTATCTTGCTTGCTCAACAAGCTTAAACACATGAACAAATTAAACCTGACCACTGAAATTACCCTTTTTGAATCTATTGCAGAACTCAAGCCTGACGAACAAGAGCTTGTACGAGCAGCTAATAAAATTTGCAAAAAAGCCTATGCACCCTATTCTGATTTTAGGGTTGGTGCTGCACTACGCCTTAAAAATGGTAAAATTATTTCAGGAAATAACCAAGAAAATGCCGCTTACCCATCTGGCTTATGCGCCGAGCGCGTAGCGATGTTTTACGCTAATGCACAATATCCGGATGTAGCGGTTGAGTCAATTGCAATTATTGCAATGAATAGCGAAGGAGTATTACCTAATCCAGTAGCGCCTTGCGGAGCATGTCGTCAAGTTTTACTTGAAACGGAAATAAGAACGAAACAAGCTTTTGACATTCTGTTAGTAGGCGCTAATTCAATCAGTAAGATTAATAGCAGCAAAGACCTATTACCACTATCATTTATTGGAGAAGGACTAAAAAAAGGAAGCAACCAGTAGTTACTTCCTCATATTTAAGCTCTTAAATTCTTATCAGTTATTCACATTTGAGAATTCTTTCCAAATATTCTCAAGTGCTGGTGTAGGAGCAATAATTGTAACAGGCTCTTTCTTTACCGGATGTATAAATTCAATTTTTCTGGCATGTAATGAAATACCTCCTCCTTTATTAGAGCGTGGAAAACCATATTTTAAATCTCCACGGATTGGGCAACCTATTTTGGCTAGCTGACAACGTATTTGATGATGACGCCCTGTCTCCAGATCAACCTCCAACATATACGAATTCTTCAATCCAGAAACAAGTCGATAATTAAGAATCGCTTCTTTAGTTCCATTACGTGGTTTAGGAAAAGCATATGATTTATTCTTCTCTGAGTTTTTAAGAATATGATGAACCAACCGCCCTTGATCTTCCTTGGGTAGATCAGCGACAATTGCCCAGTAGGTCTTCTTAATCTCTTTCTCCTGAAACATCTT
>Ga0209692_10005462_pt1 | contig 10904 bp, 8 predicted proteins | sample tdDd472_FD_187129 | JGI IMG/M metagenome (GOLD analysis project Ga0209692, IMG submission 187129) | Marine sediment microbial communities from the Atlantic coast under amendment with organic carbon and nitrate - tdDd47.2 (SPAdes)... | ecosystem: Environmental > Aquatic > Marine > Coastal >...
GGATAAGTTCGACCCACCCGAAGGGTTAAGTCTGCTTGACGTGGTTGTTATAAGTATGCACTAAATTCCCCATTTTAAGCTCATTGATCAAGGGTTTATTTTAGCACTATCTCAACCGAATCTTCTTGCATATTGAATTTATTCATAATATTTGCAACTCGTGTCATACAAGTTGATGCTGAAATATTAATATGTATGAATAATTCGTTTTCTGAGAGCTCTTTGACTTTATCCCAAACCTTTCCTTCGAAAGTTTTATATCGATTTGACAAATCATAATTTTGGTCAATCAATACTTCAAGTGAGGACCATTTTATGATGGTATCATCTTTTCGGAAAAGCTCTACCTGATTATCAAGTATAAATTGAAAATCATAGCTGTTATTATTCTTCAAAAATTTTAGAAACTTGATAAAAACATCTTGCCATGAAGAAACTTTGATAGCTTCATTTTCAATAATCAGATATGTTGGTTTATTTCCTTCCGCAAAATCACCTGCATCATTAGCCATCGGAGAAAAGTTTTTATCCTCAATTTCTTTAGTATTCCAATTAGATTTTTTCTGATATTCAATGGGAATTGAGAAAGTGTCCAAAAACCAATTTATCATATTTCCCTGATGAACTTTCAAGCTTTGCTCATTCCACACCTCTTTATTTATTACATCTAACCTATAATTCAAGCATGAGCTGGTGAGTTTTTGCTTTTTTTCTATAAATGATTTATTTCCTATTTCACTATTAAACTCAGTCAAAATTAGATTTCCGATATTATGTAGATATTGTTTATGAATTTCTTTATGATTATCACCAAGTTCAATAATCCATCTTTCATTAAGTTTTTGTGGCATAATGTGTTCAATTGTAATTTTCGTATTTCGGAAATCGACTGCAACTTTGGTATTTTTCTCTTCTATTTTCCCTAAGATAAACTTTGAGTACTTTTTCAGTTGTTCGTAAAAATTCAATTGAACTAATGCGACCCTAATTTCATCATCATTTGGGAGCCTCAATTTATAGAATAGATTCGTTAGTAATTCGATCATGGTAATTTTTTCTTGAGTTAAATCTTTTATACGATTGCTTAAAGATACGATACTTTTATTCTCACCTTGCGTAAGACCTAAAATTCTTCGTCGAATTAAATATGTTCGAATAATTGTTAATATAGAGACAAGGAGATCATCACTCATTCTGAACTTATCCATTTTCTTTTGATGAAAATAAAGTAAACCAAGAACAAATGGCTTAAAAGCTTCGGATTTGATATCATGGAAAATATTCCGCAGAAGCTCCTTTAATACAATGTCTTTATGACTATCAGCAGAGATCGAATCAGTATTATTTTCATTAATAATCCATTTGTAGCATTGCACATATTCAACGATATCTTCAATAAAGGTTGTATGATTATGAAATCTATCTTCAACAAAACTTTTAAATAATTGATAAATTTCTTTTGTATTGTTGTCGCTAACAGCCTTTATAGAACTTACCGTCTTATATTGTAAGTAATCCCTAAAAAATTCTGAAGTACTATCACTTAAAGGATTTTCAATTTTGGGGTGCCAAATCTCCTCGTAAATTTTAGATTGAGTTTCACTATCCATATTGAGTAACACGAAATTTCTTACCAGGTCTGATAAAGTCAATGGTTTGCCAAGAGAATTTAAGGTTTCAAAGATTATCTGTGGGTCTTCACCCTTAAAAGGACGTTCATCCAGAAAAATAACAGCCACATTAATTCTTCTAATTGCAGTAATATAGTGTTCCAGCACTATATGCGGACTTACTCTCTTTTTATCACCAAGAAGTTTAATAAATAAATGATAGGCATTTCTGATAATTCCTGGTTTGGCTTCTTTTTTATTGACAAGAGCCCTGTAGGCATCCCAATCCTTGGTCACTTGCTTTAATTTAATTTTATCCTGGAAAGTAGAAGAATTATTTGTCAAATAATTGTTTAAAATAAATTCACGTTTTTGAGAATCAACTTCAATATCACGTAGTGCAATCAGAAAGATTAATGTTGTGGTTAGTCGTTGCTGTCCATCAACTACAATCGATTTATTGGCGAATCCAGCTTTCTCCTCCTTGATCACAACTGTACCAAAAAAATGCTCTAATTTGTCATGTTGACTAGAATCAAATTCCGAATCAATAATTCGAAGAATATCGCTGAAGAATCTTTCAATTTCGGCTTTCCCCCAAGCATAAGCTCTTTGGAACGGGGGGATAAAAAATGAAGTGGCATTTTTTGCTAAGACATCATTGATAGAGTGGTTTTCAGTTTTCATGTTTATCCTTAAGCGAACTCTTTTATTTCATGGTTTAGTTTTTATGAATAATTTACAATATGACCAGTTTTATTAAATCAACAATATTTTAAGATAGGGGAACATACCATTACGTAAATCTCCGAATCCATGAACGATATTAAATACTTATAACCAATCATGCATAACCCGATTAAACCCAGACGTTTATAGAGTAGAAGTTATCCACAGTGAAACCTAAAATGTTGATAACTTTGGCGCACCCGGAGGGTTTAATTCGGGTTGATGCGGTTGTTATACTTTTCCCCCAATTATTACTTCAGTAGTAGCATCTTGTTTTCTCTCGAATACACCAATTTCCCATTTATATCAAATACCTGAAGCCTGTAAAAATAAACCCCACTTGACTTTTTACCAGCCTCATATTTTTCTGCGTGTTTACCCGCATCCCTTGTACTATTTACTACTGTTGCAACTTTTTCTCCCTTTATATCATAAACCTCAAGTAAAACCTTCGAGGCTCTTTGCAACTCGTACTCTATCGTGGTGCTTGGATTAAAAGGGTTCGGGTAATTTTGTTTCAGGCCATAACCCGGAGGTGCATTCTTTTCATGCTCTACTCCTGTCAATATTTCCGTTACCTTTCCTGTAGCTCCACTTTCATTGCCTGTAGAATCTACCGATGTCATCATGTAGTAGTATCTCGTTCCGGCCTCAACAGTGCTGTCCAGTAACTTATCTTCACTCGTGGTTATCAACAGGTAATCACCCGAGGGCTCAAACTCCCACTTATCTGCCCTGTATATTTTATACTCCCTCAAATCACTTTCGTCATTTGCCACCCATTCCAACAATATCCCCCTTGAACTATCTTGTACCGTGGCGATAAACTCTCTTGGGGTCAATGGTGCCAGGTCTTGGTATTCATAACTTGCTCCTCCGGGACCTCCGTAAGCGCCTATATCACTCCTGCTCCCATCAACATCTATTATCAAGGGGTCTCCCTTATCTATTAATCGTGAATAAGCCTGAAGATGTACATCAAATGGCTCCTCGTATCCCTGCTCGGGATTCTTCATGAACATCGGATATTCTATTATCGCGATATCACCTGCTGATGAACCTATCACATTGTACGTGTTATTCCAGAAACCATTATAATCGATATCCTGTTGATAGTGGGTCATTCCAACGAGGTATATACCCGTGTTACAATTATAGAAAATATTATTCGTGATTATTGGCCTGTTAGATTTATATGAATGTATTGCAGAAGATGATACAAGATCATCTGACCATTGATTGGTAAATGTATTATTCGTGATTACCGGGCGTGAGTCCACGGCCTCAAGATATACGCAAAATTGTCTTGCACTATTAACCGTATTGTTTTTGAATACAAAACTTTTTAACTGAAAAGCAGCATGAACCCCGAAGTCAATACCATTAAAATCAGCTGGCTTGAATTCACAATTTTCTATGATTACATTCCCGTAATGCGAACTGCTAAATCCCTGACCATTTCGTGCCAGATTGAAAATACTGTTTTTAATTCGGGTCGTGGCTTCCATATCAAAATTGGCTACATTTAAACCAGTAATACATTTATTTATTACAACGTTTTCCATGTAAACAGAACCGATTGAGGAAATCCCGGCATAGGTACTATCAACCATGCAGTCAATAAAACTTATACTATCAGCAGTTGACCTGATGGCTGTCACGTCATAATCCCACAATAATTCCTTCCCATATACTTTCAAGTGACGAAAATGTGTATTCTTTTTTACACGGATAGTGTAGTTTTCCAACCCGCGTCCGCTAATCACCGTGTTTTCTCTTGACTGGCCTATTAAAGTCAATTCTTTATTTATCTCGAAACATTCATGATACCAGCCATTTGATATATATATCGTGTCACCGTCCACGGCAACATCAATTGCCTTGAAGATACTGTCAGATGCCGTTTCCCATGATGAGTAGGGCGGGATAGAACTCCCCGCCTTACTTACATAGTGGATTTGAGAGAAAAAGGAAGCGGTAATTACAATATATAAAAAGAATATTTTTCTCATATTTTCCTAAAGTATAACCATACATACGTAACTGGACTTGCCTAACGCAGGACAGATTAGAACGACTACCCGGAGAAGGCTAAAATGTTGATAACTTCGGCGCACTCGCAGGGCGAGTTCCAGTTGACGTAGTTGTTATATTTTATTTTACAACGAGCATTTTCTTTGTTTCAACACGATCCCCTAAGAAAATGGAATAAAAATATACTCCACTACTTAACTGATGCCCATCAAACTTTAATGAATACTCACCTCTGGACTTAAACTCTGATACAAGTCTCGCTATTTCAGTTCCTAAAATGTCAAACACTATAATTTCAACAAATCCCGATTTATCCAACGAATACTCAATTATTGAAGATGGATTAAAAGGATTTGGGTAATTTTGATTTAGCTTAAAACCTGATGCAAGCTTTTCTTCAGTTTTTATATTTGTCAATGTATCTTTCAATGCAATAATCGTGTTCATCTGGTTAGAATTAAATGAGCCTAGATGAAGACCTAAATATAATGTGCCATCTTTACCGATTGCTCCGGTGTTATCAACTTGATACCCATTTAATGGCAATTTCCACTTTAATTTGCCCTCGTTTGAGATTGCATAATAATAATTACCAAATGTTGAGCCCAAATAAACTGTGCCTTCTGAATCACAGATCAACGGTTGAGTTACATCATCTCCAATCACATCATTAAGAGAATACCGCCACCTGAACCTACCATCATTTGACAAAGAAACTAATCCAATGGAGTAGGGTGCAGTTGAATCTGGTGCTACAAAATATAGATTGCCCCACTTGTCAATGGTTGGCATTGAATAACTGTTAAAAAGTCCAACCGATTGGATTAATGTTTTCCAGTTGATTTCACCTTCAGAATTTAAAGAATAAAAGTATTGTGGCGATTCAGTGCATGTAAAATATATGTTCCCGCTAGAATCGACTATCGGTGCTTTATTAATTCTGCCACACTCGAATTCCCATTGTAATCGTCCTGCTGTGTCTATACTATATAGATTCTCATAAGTACCTGGAATGTAAATAACATCACTTTCCGGTGAAATTACTGGTGATTTCTCTAAAAAACCGTCACCATATTTAGCCCTCCAACCTAAACTTCCATCGTTATTTAAACAAACTAATTCAGCTTCCGGATTATTTGTGATATAAAGCCTTCCATTACTATCAATATTGGGGAAAAGAAGTTCAGTGATGTGACCAGTTTTAAATTTCCATTTCAAAGTACCATCCGGATTTATAGCGTAAAAATGTTCATCAAGTGAACCAAAATAAATGGTGTTACTTGAATCAATAAGAATACCACTTTGTGGCGGTCGCCCTAGTCCGATATTGTATTGCCATAACTGTTGACCTATATTTGAGTAACAGTAAAATGTATCTGAATATTCCCCGATATTATAAGAGCCGAAATACAAATTTTCATTTGAATCCATTACAGGACCTGAAAATACACCATTCGTCATATCTCTACTCCAGATAATAGAAGGATTATCAGGGCCATTATATTCAGAACGACCTGTATATTGTGGATCATGTTTTATCATTGGCCAAGGACTATCTGCCAAATTTGAAATGGAGTGCATACTTTCAGATTGACAGAAAATTACTGGGACAATAAATAATAATTGAATTAACAAAAACTTTAACATTCACCCTCTCATAAAAAATATAACCATACACACATAACCGGCACTGCCGCCCCGGAAGATAATACGGTTTAGGCGGAAGCTGTTTTCGCGCCAGCGGAAACAATTGACGATCTGGCGGAAGACTTTCACGATACTGCGGCAGATGTCCGGTTGATGTAGTTGTTATACGAGGTTTTCTTTCCTTTTTAATGATTCAATTGAAATTTTTGATAAATCGGCATTCTGAATAAATTTCTTACTATACTTCAAAATACGATTAATATCTTTATAAGGTTTTTTCAAATTGGATGCGGATAGCGATTTGATCCCTTGAATTTCATTAACAAAATGTACTCCTTTTTGGCTCATAATTTTTCTCTTATTTTTTTAATTTTTCTTCTAAAAATCTTGAAATATTAATAAAATCAATTTTCACTTGACTCATTGAGAATCTTGAAAGTTCTTGAAGTTTAATTCCGTGGCAATCCCTAAGTCGCTTTGTACTTCCACAGGGGCAAATTGAATGTCCACGATATTTATGGTCCAGAACTACTAAGAGCATTTGAACCAAGGTTGAAATAGAACTGACATCTAATTGTTCTAAATAATATTCAATTAATCCAAGTGCACCATGAGAATAGTCACCGAAAGGTGCTTTTCCGTGCTTTTGGGAAAATGAAAATCTATATAAGTATGGGATAAGTAAATTGTTTATATAGTTCAGAATTGACGGCTCATTCGAAAATTTCTTAATCACGTCAAGTGGAGTAGCTAGGCACAATGATTTATCTGGATTTTTGTGGTAATCATCAGGGATTCTATTGCCTAATTCGAAGGAAACGGGAACTGAATTTGGATAATCTGTAGGACAAATTATTAAAATAGAGTACACATCTCTGATTTCTTGATCGTTGAATGATGCAAAAAATTCTAGTTCACCCGATAATTGTACAATTTCATTTATTATCTTAAACTTTAATTTTGGATAATATCTATCAATCTGCCGTTTTTCTCCCTCATATTTTTCAGGGTTATCTGAATGCCACATACTAATATTTCCAAGGCTTCGGTGGCTCCGAAATAATTATTGGTGATTGCTTAATAATTTTAAAGTGTTCTTGTATTAGTTCCTTTTGTTCATTCGCTATTTTTGAAAATATCCTTGAACCGAACATACCCCCCATTTTTTGGACATACGTTTCTTTGTTTTCATACTTTAGAATCTCTTTAAAACTTATGGACAAATCATTAAGCCAGTTGATAAACTTTGTCCGTCTAACAGGATGCTCACTCCATTTGTCAGCAAAATTTTCTTTCTGATTGACTGGATTAAGAACTACAGCCTCTCCATTAATAATATCAAATTGCTGTGGCATCCGATCAATTATATTTAATACGGCTTGATATAAATTTGGTTCATTTTGATAAGCTTTTGCAGCAAGCGTGGAAATTATAATTGAAATAGGCTTATCATCTTCATCCTCTTGAAAGGCTATGTCCCGATGCCGCTTTAACAACTGAATCGCCTTTTGGAGCGGAGTTTTATATTTATAAAAAGGTACTTCTTCAACTTCGCCTCTGGCTTCTTTAATCAATTCGAGTCGCAAAGGTGACATTTGACTAAAAAACCATTCCACATAACCCTTAGGATTGGATGAATGCCAATGTTCCAATTTCTTGTCTGGAATAAGAATCGAATTGCTTCCATCATTTTTATCGGGAACAGCAGGAAGAATATCCATGTGAAATTCATTTGCATACTCTAGTCTCCAACATCTACGTTTAGCTTTTAGTATTTTTTTATAATTATCATTTTCTTTAAGCCTTGCTCCGATCAATTCAAATAGCTCTTTTTGTGCGATTTGGCTCTCACATTGTAATTCACACACTAAATCAATATCATATTCATCAGATGTAAGAGGACTGACAACCGTTCCCAATCTAAATGAGCCTTGAGAATATATTTGAGGATCATAAACTGATAAAGGTGATTTTTCATCGGACAAATACTCGCCAATGAGTTCATAACGCTTAATGGCCAATTCATATTTTGCTTCTGGTAAATCTAATTCATCAACTAATTGTGACAAGTTTTCATTTAGTAAAAATTCCTTATTGTGTTTCATTATTCTACTCCTTATTTATAAAGTGGTTCATATCGCTCTGCCATATGAGATAAGAACTTACTTTCAACCTCTGGGATTTGTTTTCGACTACAAGATGATGCCTTTGCTATCAATTCATCAATGTTTAACTTATCCAATTTAAATAAACCTTCTGGAACTGAGGGGTCTATCCTTAATATATTGTCTTTGCCGATAATGTGACTAGCAATATTATTTATCGCAATACTTTGACTATGCATAAGTACATTTGAAGCATCCTTTTTCCATTGCCACAATCCGCCACTATTTAGGTTTGCTGGGCGTGATTTCAGTTCATTTGTTGTACCAAGACTAAACACCTTTATCGATGAAATATCTACGTTGAAGAGACTAAGGGCTTCGATTATGCCTACCATAGTTGGATTATTTGCCCATACACCACCATCAATTAATCTTATATTGTCAATTTCATTAAACGTAGGAAAATATGTTGGCGCAGCACTTGTTGCCATTCCTACCTTCCATAAGGGAATTTTATAATCTCGTTTCAATCTTTTGTGATGTGGGGTCTTAAAAATGTAAACATCATCGTCTGACATATTATATGATGGGACTACAATTTTTTTGCAACAGTCAGAGAGTCTTTTGTCACCGAAATATTTTTTTAATGATTTTTCTAAAGCTTGTGGTGAATATTTATTCTGAAAATAATGACGCAAATTTGTAATTAGCCCTTTATTAAAAATTTGTAAATGATTAGATACGTAGAATTCTAATATTTCTCTAGGGCTGTAACCAACACTTAAGCCTAATGTAATAATCCCCCCAGTCGAGGTACCTACGATCAAATCGAAATGATCTGTGATCTTGACATTCAGGTCCGTTTCAATATTTGCTAATATAGCAGCCGAAAATACACCTTTTATACCCCCTCCATCAAGGGAAAGTATTTGAAATAATCTATCCATTTTAGCTTTTTTTTAGTTTAACGTATAACCATACATACATAAGCTGATTTACCCAACGAATATTGTATAGAAGTTGTGCACAGGGGTGGCTGAAATGTTGATAAGTTGCGCCACCCGTAGGGTAAATTCAGCTTGATGTAGTTGTTATAAGTTTTAATAATTTAACAATTCAATTCTTAGATATTCTTATCAAATTCATTTTCAGCTATCCTGATGCTCTAACCAACTTAATATTAATTGATTCGTTTCATTTGGCATTTCCTGCTGAATCCAGTGACCACAATCCAAACAGTATACATCCAGATTTGGGGCGAAATCAATTAAAGTATCAGACTTTGGAATCAAATCTCGTTCACCGTATATCATTAATGTTGGTTGGTGTATAATTGGTTCTACTTCTGCTAACAGATACCAATTGCGGTCAAGGTTCCTGTACCAATTAATACAACCTGAAAAACCGGAAGCCTCAAAAGCAGCAATAAAAACAGAAAAGTCTTCATCACCCATTAATGGCTCCCCTTGTGGTTTTGTTGCTCTGGCAAGATTAATCATCATCATTCCCGGTTCTGGTGGTACCGGGGGTAAATTTTTGCGAAACAAATTACGCAGGAACTGAGCAGTATTTTCTTTAAGAATTGTATCTGCCACTCCAGGATGTCTGTTAAAGTGAACCATGTAAAACTCCTCTCCAAAGACCTCTTCCATTAACTCTATCCAAGGTTTTGCTCCTCTCTCTTGATAAGGCAAAGCTAAGTTTATCACCTTATTTACCCTTTCGGGATACAGTAGAGCAAGATTCCAAACTACATTTGCACCCCAATCATGACCAACAAAAGTTGCATCCTGATATCCATAATAATCTAACAATGCAATCAGGTCACCAGTTAAATGTTTTATGTCGTATTCTATCACTTCAAGCGGAGAAGATGAGTTTCCATAACCTCTTTGATTTGGCACAAGAACATGGTATCCTGCTTTGGCAAGTGCAGGAATCTGGTAACGCCATGAAAAAGCATGCTCGGGAAAGCCATGACAGAGTATGATAGGTTTACCAACGTTTTCGGTACCAGCTTCAAATACTTCAAGTTCAACACCATTGACTGAAATCATTTTAGGTTTAGGAAAATCGATTTGATTCATTTTTATATTAGTCATATTTACCATTCTTTTTATTGTTAAAATTAATACGACTGAAATATAAATCTGGTCTGTGACAGCCTTATGTCAAGGGTTGAAAAAGAATTACTGATATTTATCAAAATACTCTTGTAAGGTCATATTATGCGGTGCAAATTTTTCAGATTGAACCTCTAATTTATTTATTCTGTCCAATCTAAAAAAGCGATATTCCTTCCGCAAATGACACCATGCGATCAAATACCAGTTCATAGTGCTCAGCAATGCAAACGGCTCAATCACCCTCTCACTATCAGCTTCTTCTTTATTCGTATACTTTATCTTCACAAGGAAATGGTTAGTGAGTGCATATTGTATATCCGATAGGATGTTACTATTTCTTTCTTGATTTTTGACCTCATTATATTGTGTCCGGTCAGCAAGTAAGTTTGCTTTGTCTTTTTCAGTATATCTTAGAATAGTTTTTATTTTATCGATCGCTTCTGAATAAGCTTGTACAAACGAGGCATCTTTATTTTTTAGCACCAACTGTTCTGCAAGTATCAAAGCATTTGCCTGTGATTCGGTAAACATTATGGGAGGGACATTATAACCCTCAATTAACGCATAGCCTTTCCCCTCTTCTGTTGTGAGTGGTACCCCAGCATTCTCCAATGCCTTAATATCTCTGTAAATTGTTCTTTTGCTAACCTGAA
>Ga0209692_10005463_pt1 | contig 10904 bp, 7 predicted proteins | sample tdDd472_FD_187129 | JGI IMG/M metagenome (GOLD analysis project Ga0209692, IMG submission 187129) | Marine sediment microbial communities from the Atlantic coast under amendment with organic carbon and nitrate - tdDd47.2 (SPAdes)... | ecosystem: Environmental > Aquatic > Marine > Coastal >...
CGAGAACGAGTTCACCCGGTTGTCCGCCGCCCTGCACGAGTTGGCCGACGAGGATCCCCTGCTCGACCTGGAATTCCTGCCGGACCAGCGAGAGCTGCACGTGAAGATCACCGGCTGGATCCAGATCGAGGTGCTGGAGTCCCTCTTGCTGGACCGTTACGGACTGAAGGTCGCCTTCAGCAGCCCGTCCATCATCTACAAGGAGACGCCGAGCACGGTCGGTTATGGGTTCGAGCGCTACTGGATGCCCAAGCCTTGCTGGGCCATCATGAAGCTGCACCTCGAGCCGTTGCCTCGTGGTAGCGGGGTCGTGTACGAGTCGAAGCTTGGTGTCAACGAGGTGGCGCTCAAGTACCAGAACGAGGTGGAGCAGACCATAGGCCGGGCGTTGAAGCAGGGCATCAAGGGATGGGAGGTCACGGACCTCAGGATCACGCTGGTCGAGGGCGAAGATCATCCGGTCCATTCGCGGCCGGGGAACTTCAAGATCGCCACTCCCATGGCGGTGATGAACGGGCTCGTCGAGACCGACACCACCTTGCTGGAACCCATGCTGGAATTCCGGATCGCGGCCGCTCGAGATTTGCTGGGCGGGATTACCAGTGATCTGTCGCAGCGGCGCGCCACGTTCGGTTCACCCGAAGTCCAGGGTGAGCGTTTTGTGCTGGAGGGGAAGATCCCAGCGGCCACCGCGCTGGACTATCCGGTGCAACTGGCATCGCGTAGCGGGGGCAAGGCCAAGATCTTTACCAGGCTCTGCGGGTATGAAGCCTGCACGCTGGAGCAAGGGCGGACGACGCCGTATCGGGGGATCAGTCCGCTGGACCGGGCGAAGTATATCTTGAAGGCGCGGGGGGCGATGACGGGGGGATAGTGAGCTGTGGGCATGAATTGTGAGCTTCTTGTATCCATGGAAAACCTGGACAGTGAGTTTCGTTTTTCATAATCTCACATTGCAGGACAACTCAAGGTTTTGCGACCAGACGTATCCATGGGGGAGGATATCTGAATGCTCAGCACACGCCATTCCGTCATCTTGTTGGGACCTATTCTAGTTCTGGTCATACTCTTGAACGCCTGCAGCGATGACCCCGTCGCCCCGGAGCCGCCGGCTCCCCCTGTCGAGCAACTGGTCATCTCGGAATTGCCCCGGGATATGTCGCCGGAAGTGCCACCTGAAGACCTCGACCAGCTCTCCGCCGGCAACCGAGAATTCACGGTGAAGTTCTTCAAGGAAACCACAGCCGAGCAAAACCTCATCTTTTCTCCCCTCAGCCTTCGTCAGGGTATGGTCCTTCAATATGCCGGAGCGCGGGGACAGACCGCGGTGGAGATGGATCATGCACTCTGCTATGGCCTTGATCAGTCGGCCCTTCACCCTGCCATGAATGCCCGAAATCTCATCCTGGCCGGGCGCTACAATCCAGGTGAGGGTCACTGGCCTAGCCTCGATCTCATCATGGCCAACTCTCTATGGAGCCCACGGGGATTCGAGTTCGTACCTGATTACCTCGATCTACTGGCCGTGAATTACGGGGCTGGTGTTCACACGGTCGATTTCGAGAATGCACCGGAGCAATGTCGGGGGTTGATCAACGACTGGGTCGCTGAGGAGACTGGGGACAGGATCCTCGAATTGCTACCTTCAGGCTCCATCGATGGAAGGACGTCGACCGTTCTGGTGAACACCCTCAACTTCGAGGCTGCCTGGGTTTCTCCTTTCAAGCCTGAGGATACCACCGAGGATCCGTTCACCTTACTGGACGGAACGACCACGACGGTGTCCATGCTCAAGAGTTCGATCGGTGACTTCCGGTATTACGAAGACGATGAGTGTCAGGCTGCCAGGCTGTACTTCTATGAAGAGAGCTGGTCTTTAGCCATGGTTCTGATCTTGCCTGGACCAGGACAATTTCAGACGTTTGTCGACGAACTGGATACGGCGAAACTGGATCAGATCCTGTCCGGATTTTCCTATGATGGGGTCTTTCTTGCGTTACCGAAATTCACCTTCGACTTCGAATGCCCGCTCAATGAAACCATGCAGAGTCTTGGAATGCACCTGGCATTCGATGACGAAGCGGCTGATTTCAGTGGCATGACCAATGAGGACATACGCATCGATCAATCCTATCATCGTACCTCGATCTCTGTCGACGAGATCGGTGTGGCGATGGCGGCCGCCACGGTCGAAATCGATGCTCCCGTTGGGCTGCCCCAGAACTCTTTCGTGGCCGACCGACCCTTCCTCTTCCTGATCCGGGATTGGCGAACCGACACGATCCTGTTCTTCGGGCAGGTCGTCGATCCGAGTTTGTAGCTCTGAGGACAAGGTGGACTTCTGAGGGGCTCACAACTTACCTGACAAACCGGACCCAAAATATCGTATCATTAAATCCGGCCATCGCCCTGACGGAGGCCATGGCTAAACGCCCATCCAATTTCGGGGGGAGTTGTGATGCGATATCAAGCCATTCGACAGATTCTTTTTCTCTTCATCTCATTGCTTTTGCTGAACATCCCATACGCCATCGCCCAAGACTGCCTCGACTACCCGGACTACTACCCCGACCTGGCACCCACCGGTCCCCGCATCCATGCGGCCGGCCTGGGTCAGGCCGTGGCCGTGTCCGGCTCGGTCCTCGCCTTCGCCACCGACACCGGTCTGCAACTCCATGACATCAGCGACCCACTGAACCCGGTCTGGCTCGCCTCTGTACCGGTGTGGGCCGACCGCCTTGTGGTTCACGGCGATTTCCTCTACACAGCCCGCTACGGCTTCGGCGTCCAGGCCGTCGACATCAGTGATCCGACCGCCCCTGTAATCACTGAATCTGCCCGCAACGAGTACGGCACCTTCGATCTCCTGGTCCACGACAACCATCTCTTCGTTACCCCGAACCTCGACAACTTCGAGTGGTGGTTCGGCATCACCGTGTATGATCTGGCCGACCCGGCTCATCCCACCTACATCAACGAGGTCGAAGGGTTTGCCGGCTTCAGCATCGGGATGCACGACGACACCATGCTCCTGGCAAACTACGACCCGGTCTACGCCAACATGTCCTTCCTCGGTTCCGCCGATCTCAGCGACCCGGCCAACCCGGTCTACCTCGACGGCTGGCTCAGTTTTCCCGGACGGGTACAGGACATCGCCATCTACGATCACTATCTCTACGCCCCGACCGACACCCACGGTCTATACGTCATCGACATCACCAACCCCACATCGCCGGTGATCGTGCATGAGATTCCCGAGCTCGCCGGCTCCAACCGTGTCATCATCGTGGAGGAGACGGCCTGGGTCACCGTCCTCGACGGCGGGGCCGAGAATGTTCTCGTCTCCTTGTCCCTGGCCGACCCGGCCCTGCCTCAGTTGCAGGAAGGAACAGCCTACCAGGGTCATGACCTCTATCTCGCGGCTGCTGACGACTGGCTCTACATGGCCTGCGCTGAACGTGAACCCGTCCTGGTGGACATCAGCGACCCCATGCATCCGGCGACCCATTCCTGGGCCGGCACCACGCCGGGGGAGGACAAGTTCACCGTGGAGGGCCTCGCCGTGGTCGGCGACTTGGTCTACGTCGGAAGTAAACTCGGTGACCCGCTGCGCATCATCGACGTGTCCGATCCGCAATCACCCCAAGAGATCGTCGACATTTCCGGTGACCTCTTGGGGGGCGACGTGGCGGTGTGCGACACCCTTCTCTTCCAGATGGTGAAGGACCCCGATCAGCCGATGAATCGCTGGCTGGACACATACTCCATCACGGATCCCTTGAATCCGGTCCACCTCGGCCGGGGCGAGGTCGGCTCATTCACCCTGAATCTCGCGGCCACCAAGGAAGCGGTCTACAGCACCTTGAACGGGATGATCCATGTCATGGATGTGACCGATCCCACCGACCCCTTCCATACCCAGACCCTGAATCCGCCCGGCAACGGCAACGGGCGCGATCTGCTCGTGAAGGACAACCACCTTTATGCTCCCCTGGCCAGCTCGGGACTGGTGATCTACAACATCGCCGACGCCCTCGACCCATACCTGGAATCCGTGGTGCCCCTGCCATACTGCATTGCCGTCGACATCGAGGGAGACCTGGCCTATGCCACCGATTATTACAAGGGACTGTCAGTCATCGACATCAGCGATCCCACCAGGCCGGTGATCCTGTCTCAGCAGCCGACCCTGCAGAGCGGTCGCTGCATCGAGGTGGATGGGAGCAAGCTCTACATAACTACGTCCTATACCGAGGGCTGGGTTTACGATCTCACGGATCCACTGGATCCGCAGCTGGAGGGTGAGTTCTTCACCGTGTCCGGCGCCACGGAGCTGGATATCGTCGGCCCCTGGCTGGCCATGGGGCAGGCCGGCCGGGGTCTGCAGTTCGCCTGGCGGGCCTGCCAGGAGGTGACTCCAGTGTCGGATGAACGATTGCCGACGGTGCCGGGGATCATGGCTGCTCCCAACCCCTTCAATCCTCGCACCACCATCACTTACTCGCTGGTGCGGTCGGGCGAGGTCGAGGTGAGTATTCATGACCTGGCCGGGCGGCGAGTGGCGCAGCTGGCCTCTGGATGGCGGAGTGTGGGAATGAACTCAGTGGTCTGGAATGGTTGTGATGATGGTGGGCGCGCCCTGCCGTCTGGGACGTACCTGGTTCGATCGCGTTGGGAAGGTGGTGTGCAGACCAATAAGCTGACCCTGGTCAGGTGAGGCAAAGAGGGCCGCGACGGATCATGTCGCGGCCCTCTGTTTCCGTCGCCCTAGTCTTCGCTGGCCGCCCCTTGAGATCCCCAGCCAAATAAGATGGCCACCGACCACGAATCGGTGGTCACTTCCGGGGCCTGGTTGACCGTCCTCATCATCGAGGACCATTGGTCGCTGGCCAGACCATGGAGGTACTCGAACCGGACTCCCAGGGTGAGCCCATGGTCGCGACCGTCCACTCTTCTCAACACGAAGAGGTTATCCACCTGAATGCCGGCGCTGATGATCGGCGTGAATGAGGTGAAGTGGGACTCGCCGACCGGATAGCTGAGCTGGCCCTCGAAATCGACGGGAACATCATAGGCCACATCCAGGCTCTGATAGATGAATCCGATCCCGACGAAGGGGAACAGCATCAGGGTGGGATGCTCGATCAATCGATATCCCAGTTGGACATTCAGGGGTAGGGAAAAGGTCGACGCCTCGAGCTGTTCAGGTCCATCAGTTCGCAGGAACATGAACTCGCCTGACGATCCCACGATCCATTTGTCTTGCCCGTACGAGTAGGTCACCCAGCCAAGCCGCGTTCCCTTCTCCGCGAAGGGCTCGTAACCGGCCTCTTTCAGGGCCGCGTTGAGTTCGGCATGGTCGCGATGGGTCGAGCCGATGTTGAGAAAGTTTCGCCTCGACCGGACGGATGGGCCGGACTCTGAACTCGATCCTTCGTCCGCCATGGCCGATGGAATCAAACAACAGGCTACCAGGCCGACGCCAAGCAGCGACGACAAGATCCGGGTCTTCGTGATCGTCATCGAATCTCCCCCGATGGACAGTTGTGGTGGGCCAATGATGCGTATGAATACCGGAGGGGCCCTCCGGCCCTGGCCGGAAGCAACTCTAGTAATCCGTCCGATCAGTCTTGGCGTTCCATGCCTCGAAGGGCTTCATCTGGTCGGCATGCACGAGGTGCTCCGTGGGCAGGGACCGGGCCTCCGGCGGCAACGGCACCTCGTTGTAGATGAAGCTGTCGTCGAACCCCACGGAGGCGGCGTCACCCCGCGTGCTGGCGAAGAAAAGCCGCGCCGGCCGGGCCCAGTAGATGGCGCCCAGGCACATGGGGCAGGGTTCGCAGCTGGCGTAGATCTCGCAGTCGGTGAGCTGGAACGACCCCAGCACACGGCAGGCCTCGCGGATGGCCACGACCTCGGCGTGGGCGGTGGGATCGCAGGACGAGGTCACCAGATTGGCGCCACGGGCGATGATCTCGCCGTCCTTGACCACCACGGCGCCGAAGGGGCCGCCGTCATCTCCGGCCACGTTCTCCTCGGCGAGTCGAATGGCTTCCTGCATGAAGTGCAGGCGTTTGTCGTCCATGGTCTTCATTCCTCGTGAGCTGAGTGTTCGAGGTGCTGCTGTTCTCCCCGATGGTACGACCCCGATCACGGCCCGGGCAAGCTCCGGTTTGACGCCGGGGGCAGTGGACCGTTACGGTGAGGCCATGGATTCCAAGAATACTGAACGATTCGCGGGCCTGGTCCTGGCGGCTGGCTTGAGCCGTCGCGCCGGCACCCTCAAGCCGGCCATCGAGGTGGCGGGCCGGTCCTTGCTCGCCCATGCCGTGGACGGGCTCCTCCAGCGTTGCGGCCAGGTGGTCGTGGTGGTGGGGCACGAAGCAAAGCGCGTGGCGGACCTTGTCGCCGGACGTCCTGAGGTGAAAACAGTCCTCAATGCCGCCTACGAGGAAGACATGTTCCGGTCTGTCCAGGCCGGGGTTGGAGCCTTGCCTGAAACCCTGGACGGATTCTTCATCCTGCCGGTGGATTGCCCCCTGGTGAGCGCCGAGGTCCTGGAGGCCATGGTGCTGGCCTTCGACGCCGATCCCGACCGTCATCCGGTCGTTCCCGTGCATGCCGGGCGCGGGGGACACCCTGTCCTTTTGTCCGCCAATGCGCGCGAGTCCATCCTCGAAGCCGGGCCGCCGGCCAACCTGCGGACCATCCTCCAGGACCTTCAGGCCAGGCGGATCACGGTCGCCTCGGACACCATCCATCTCGACCTGGATACGCCCGAAGATCTGGCCCGCTGGTTGGCCTTGATCAGGAACCCGCAGGACGAGCATTGACCATCACCCCTCTCGGGGGCTAAGTTGGCCGATAACAATCGACTTACATACGCACCTCAGCACCTCCGGAGAGATCCATGAACGATTTCTACCAGCAACTTGTCGACCTCCGCAATGAGGGACGCCAGCTTGTCCTGGTAACGGTGGTGGAGTGCTCCGGACACGTGCCCTTGCCGCCGCCGGGCAAGATGCTGGTGGGAGATTCGGGTGTGCTGGCCGGAACGGTGGGTGGCGGCACGCTGGAGCACCGCGCCATCGCCGAGGCCCAGGGGCTCCTGGCTGTCGGTGGGACCATGCTCAAGGAATACCTGCTCGATGACGAGCGCCCGGGCAGTACCGCCGAGGCCACGGGCATGCTCTGTGGCGGCAAGGTCTCCCTGTTCTTCGAGGTGCTGATACCGGCGGTGAAGGCCTACATCCTGGGCGCCGGCCACATCGGCCAGGCCCTCGCGCCGTTGCTTGCCGGGCTCGGCCTGACGCCGGTCCTCGTGGACTGCCGTCCAGAGACCAGGCCCGATCTCGTGGCCGGCCCCGATTACACCTCGCTGCCGGAGCTGCCCGGTCTCGCCGACGGCGTGCTGGTCATCGCCACTCACGGCCATGTCGGCGATCAGCGAGTGCTCTCCCATCTGCTGCGTAACACAATCCGACCGACCTACGTGGGCATGGTGGCCTCGAGCCGGAAATGGCGCACCATGGCCACCGCTCTGATCGAGGAATTTGGCTCCGAGGTCGACCTCTCCTGGATTCACGCCCCGGCGGGACTCAACCTCGGCGGACGCACGCCGGCGGACATCGCCCTGGCCATCACGGCAGAAGTCCAGGCCGTGCGCCACGGGACCGAGAAACTCCGACACCTGCGCCTCGACCCGCCCCGAGTGGACAAGGAGAGCACCTGATGGCCCCGATCCATTTCCTGCTCAACGACCGTCCCGAAACCCTCGACATGGCGCCCGGCCTGTCGACCCTGTCCTGGCTCCGGGAGACCCGCGAGCTCACCGGCACCAAGGAAGGCTGTGCCGAAGGCGAGTGTGGGGCCTGCGCGGTGCTGCTGGGCGAACTCGACGGTGACCATGTGAACTATCGCGCCGTCCCGGCCTGCCTGTTGCCGCTGGGCGAACTGGCCGGACGCCACCTCGTGACCATCGAGGGGCTGAACCCGCCGGCGGGCCTTCATCCCATCCAGCAGGCACTGGTCGATGAAGGGGCGCCCCAGTGTGGATTCTGCTTCCCCGGCATCGTGATCTCCCTGGCTGGTTTCTTCCTCACCAGCAAGGACCTCTCGGTAGCCGATGCGGTGGATTCGCTCGATGGGAACATCTGCCGCTGCACCGGCTATGCCGCCATCCTGCGGGCCCTCACTGGACTCTGCGAGACCTTCGCACCCCGTCTCGATACCCATCAGCCACGGGTCGATCAGGTCCTGGCGTGGGGGCTCCTGCCGGACCATTTCAGCCAGGCCGCGTCACGCCTGACCACCATGGCTCCGAGCCCTGATCCCGTGGAACCCGAGGCCGATCTCGTGGCCGGATCCACCGACCTGCTCGTGCAGTGTCCCGATGATCTGGCCACCCGGCCCCTGTCGTTCATCTCCCGCCGGTCCGACCTTCGCACCGTTGTCCGCACGGCCTTCGGGCTAGAGCTCGGTGGCGGCGTCACCCTGGAGCAATGGCGCCGGTCCGACGATGTCGAGGCCGTGCTGCCCGGAGCCCGGGACATGGCGACGCTATTCGCCTCGACCCTGGTGCGCAACCGCGCCACGGTGGCCGGAAACCTCGTCAATGCCTCGCCCATCGGCGACCTCACGGTCTTCCTGCTGGCCCACGACGCCGAGCTCGAACTGGCGGGGCCTGATGCCGCTCGCCGGGTGCCCCTGGCCGACTTCTATCGCGGCTACAAGGACCTCGACCTCGAACCAGGCGAGGTGGTGCGCGCTGTCCATGTGCCGGGACTTCCGGCTGGCGCCACCTCGAATTTCGAGAAGATCTCCCAGCGACGGATCCTGGACATCGCCAGCGTCAACGGCGCGGCCGTGTTGACCATGGATGATGGTGTGTTCACCCAGGCCCGTCTGTCCCTGGGTGGTGTGGCGCCGGTGCCCTTGCTCTTGAAGGAGACGCCAAAGGCCCTGGTCGGGCAGCCCGTGTCGGCTGCCACCCTGCTGGCCGCGGCGGCGGTGCAGGATGCCGAGATCGCGCCCATCGATGATGTCCGGGGCACCGCGGTGTACAAACGTGAACTGGCGCGCCGCATCCTCTTCGCCCATATCCTGACCCTGGCGCCTGAAAATGTCCGTCTGGAGGAACTCGTATGAGGACCGACGATCGACATCTGCATGTTCGCGGTGAATCGGTGTTCGTCGATGACATCGCCGCACCCGCCGGATGCCTGCAGGCCGTGGTGGTCTATTCGCCCGTGGCCCACGGTCGGATCACGAAGCTCGACACCTCGCAAGCCATGGCCCAGGACGGCGTGGTAGCCGTCCTCACGGCCGCCGACATTCCGGGCGAGAATCAGATCGGTTCCATCATCCAGGACGAGCCGCTGCTGGCCGAGAAGGAAGTCCATCACGTCGGCCAACCGGTGGCGTTGATCCTGGCCCGAACCATGCGGCAGGCCAGGCAGGCCCGACCCTTGGTGGATCTGGACATCGAGCCCCTCGAGCCGGTGACCGATGCCCGCGTGGCCCACGCCCGCGGTCAGCTCATTCAGCCGCCGCGGACCTTCGCCCTCGGGGATGTGGATCAAGCCTGGTCGCAGTGCGCCCACATCGTCACCGGTCGGGCCGACACCGGCGCCCAGGAGCATTTCTACCTCGAGACCCAGGGCGCGCTGGTCATTCCCCAGGAGGACGGCACTCTCACCGTGCTCTCGTCCACCCAGGGACCGACGGCCGTCCAGAAGACCGTATCGCGGGTGATCGGTGTGCCCATGCATGCCGTGGAGGTGGATGTCCGCCGACTCGGTGGCGCCTTCGGCGGCAAGGAGGATCAGGCTTCGGCCTGGGCGGTGATGGCGGCCCTCGGCGCCGTGGTCACGAAGCTTCCCGTGCGCCTCGTGCTCGACCGCGCCGATGACATGGTCATGACCGGCAAGCGCCATCCCTACAGCTCCGACTTCAGGATGGGTCTCGACGACCAGGGCAAGGTCCTCGCCTACGAGGTCAGCTTATACCAGAACTCCGGCTCGGCCGCCGACCTTTCCACCGCCATTATCGAGCGGTCGCTCTTCCACACCACCGGTAGCTATCAGGTGCCCAACGTCCGGGCCACCGCCCACTGCTGCCGCACCAACCTGGCGCCGTTCACGGCCTTCCGCGGATTCGGCGGACCCCAGGCCATGTTCGTCTTCGAGTCGGCCCTGGAACGCGCGGCCCGGGTCCTGAAGATGCCGGCCCACGAGTTGCAGAAGCGGAACCTGCTGGAGGAGGGATCGGTCTTTCCCTACGGTCAGGTGACCGAAGATTGCCGGGCCGTGGCGTGCTGGGATCAGGCCGACCGGGCCTTCGACTTCGCCGGTCTCGTGGCCGCCGCCGACGAGCACAACCGCACCCACGCCGCCACCAAGCGGGGCGTGGCCATGATGCCGGTCTGCTTCGGCATCTCGTTCACCAACACTGCCCTCAACCAGGCCCGGGCTCTGGTGCACGTCTATCACGATGGCAGCGTGAGCGTGAGCACGGGCGCGGTGGAGATGGGGCAGGGCGTCAATCGCAAGATGCGCCTGGTGGTGGCCAGAACCTTGGGCATCGATCCGCTGCGCGTGCGGGTGGACACCACCAATACCGGCCGCGTGGCCAACACCTCGCCGACGGCAGCCAGCTCTGGCTCCGACCTCAACGGCGAGGCGGCGCGCCTGGCCGCCCTGCAGATCCTGGAACGCCTGCGCCTGGTGGCTGCCGAGAAGTTCGGGACCAACGACCTGGCCGAGGTGGACTGGGAAGAACTGGTCCAGGCCGCCTACTGGTCGCGCACCGACCTGTCGGCCCATGCCCATTTCGCCACTCCCCACATCAATTTCGACAAGCAGACCGAGACCGGGAAACCCTTCGCCTACCACGTGTACGGCACC
>Ga0209692_10005464_pt1 | contig 10902 bp, 7 predicted proteins | sample tdDd472_FD_187129 | JGI IMG/M metagenome (GOLD analysis project Ga0209692, IMG submission 187129) | Marine sediment microbial communities from the Atlantic coast under amendment with organic carbon and nitrate - tdDd47.2 (SPAdes)... | ecosystem: Environmental > Aquatic > Marine > Coastal >...
CGGGGCGAACGTAGGGACCAGCGCAGCAAATTGCAATCAGGTTTCGTTACGCAAAACCCGACAACCAACCTCTTGAGCGGACGAATTGAAACCAATTGATAAGCTGCACTTTAATTTAAGACCGATTCGGCGCTCAGGTCCGACGTTGAGCTTTGTTTCGAGAACTACAGGCAAGAATGGAGCAATTTTCAGCTGGACATTGCTAAATGGCAATAATCATAACCCAAAGCAAAATCTAACGAGAGGCGATCAACATTTCAGCCTTGGAGACGAGTAATGAAAATCGCATTTATTGATATCCAAAACTTCAGAAAGCTCAAAAGCTGCCGTGTAGAGCTTTCCGAGAACAAGACTGTGTTTGTAGGAGCAAATAATAGCGGTAAAACCTCGGCAATGGACGCCTTGATTATTTTCCTTAAACGGGCTCGTCAAAAAGATTTGTCTACAACAGATATCACTCTTTCAAACTGGAGTGATATCAACGAAATAGCAACAGAATGGATTGGAAACGAAAATCCTGATGATCTGAACCTAGCTCCTGAGCAATGGCACCCACATGTTCCTTCAGTGGATATTTGGCTTTATGTGGAAGACACAGAAATCCATTATGTGAGCCACATAATACCAACGTTAGACTGGGGCGGTGGAAGACTTGGTATCAGATTGGCATTCGAGCCAAAGAAGGTTGAGGATTTGTATAAAGCTTATAAATCCGCCTATGACGCAGCTAAAACTACCAGCGAAGCAAGAGAAAATGGCAACCCTTTAACGCTTTGGCCGCAAACAATGAGGGATTTTCTTGATAAGGATAAGGATAAGGAACTGCACCAACACTTTACAATTAATGCTTATATCCTCGATCCATCAAAATGCACGGATGCTGCCCCTCAAGAACTCCCAGAAAACTCGGAGCCTTTATCCGGCTATCCTTTTAACGGATTATTCAAGATTGATATTATAAATGCCCAAAGAGGTTTTTCTGATCCCAACTCGGCGGAAGACGGCTCAAGAAATGACCGCAGGCTTTCTGCTCAACTCAGGACTTACTTTGAAAAACATCTAAACCCTTCTGAACTGCCGGATATCAATGATCTTGATGCTCTGGATGCCATCGAGACCGCCAGAACCGCTTTTGACAAACGCCTTAAAGAGAGTTTCAAAGCTTCAATCAGTGAACTGGAAGGGTTGAATTACCCGGGTTTTAGTGACCCCAAGATTCAGATTTCAAGCAAAGTAAACCCGCTTGAAGGACTGAACCACGATGCGGCTGTCCAATTTAATGTTTTGCGCGATGATGCAAAACCAGATGGTATAGCGCTATGCCTTCCAGAAAAATACAATGGTTTGGGATATCAAAACCTGATCTCGATGATTTTCAATTTAATCCGCTTTCGTGATGAATGGATGCGAATTGGAAAGGCAGGCAAGCGAACAAAGCATAGCGATGATTTCATTGAACCCCTTCATATCGTACTTGTCGAAGAGCCGGAAGCACATCTTCATGCTCAGGTTCAGCAAGTGTTTATCAAAAAAGCCTATAATGTCCTTAGAAATAATGACGATTTAGAAGAGAAAAAGCAGTTTTCTACCCAACTGGTCATTAGCACCCACTCCTCCCATATTGCACATGAAATAGATTTTCAAAGCTTACGGTATTTTAAAAGAATGCCTGCCGTGTGTGCTAATTCAGCCCCCTGCGCCGAAGTGGTTAACCTTTCAGATACGTTTGGTAGTGGTTCTCCCACTGCTAAATTTGCCACTCGCTATTTAAAAACAACGCATTGCGACCTTTTCTTTGCTGATGCCGCCATCCTGGTAGAAGGTCCTGCGGAGCGAATGCTGGTTCCTCATTTTATCAAAAACAATTTTCCTGAACTTGATCGCAACTACATTTCTCTCCTTGAAATTGGAGGCAGCCACGCTCATCGTCTTAAGCCTTTGATCGAAAAGCTAGGCCTCTTAACTCTTGTTATAACTGATCTGGATTCTATTAAAAAAGATTCAACAGGAAAGGTATTACCAGAAAGAGGCAAGGAGTATCGAACTGGTAACGACACGATTAAAATCTGGGCTCCAGTTGTAACCGGCCTTGATGAAGCTTTAGATGCCAGCCCTGAAGATAAGGTTAAGGATGGCCTTGTCAGAGCCGCCTATCAATATGAAATTGGGCTAGAATATGCAGGTGAAAAGGTTACTGCTATTCCCTATACATTTGAGGATGCTTTAACCCTAAGCAATATCGAAATTTTTATCACCAAAACAGATAGTACTGGCTTAATCAAAAAAATGGCTGATGCTGTTAACAAGCCAACAATCTCTGAGGCTTGCCTAGAGTTGTATAACGCACTGGGGAAAAACAGCAAAAAAGCAGAAATGGCTCTGGAATTACTTTATACTACAGAGCCTAGTGAACTTGCCCCTCCTCATTATATTGCAGAAGGCCTGATCTGGATGCAGGAAGCATTAAAAACCAAACATCAGGACTATTTGATAAAAGCCGATGGTGGTGAGGTGAACTAAATGACTAATAATTATGATGTTGACCTATCTCCTGTTGATGAAGAAATTTATAGCTGCCTGAATCTGGATGATCCTAAAAGCTTTTTTCTATTTGCTGGAGCTGGATCAGGTAAAACCAGAAGCCTTGTTGAAGTTCTGAAGCGATTCAGATACGAAAACATAACTAGACTAAGGAAGAACGGTCAAAAGGCCGCAATTATAACTTATACCAATGCTGCATGTGACGAGATAAAAAGTCGCCTTGAATATGATTCCGCCTTTCATGTTTCCACTATCCATAGCTTTGCGTGGGAGCTTATTAATCCCTATACCAATGATATCCGTAGCTGGTTAGTATCCAACCTTGAGGAAGAAATAGCTGACCTAATGGAGAAGCAAGGCAAAGCGAAAAATACTAAAACAAAGACATATATTGATAGGGAAAGGAAAATTGAGCTAAAAAATAAAAGGTTAGGTATCTTGCCCGACATTAAACGATTTACCTATAACCCCAACGGCGACAATCTGGAAATAAACTCCTTAAATCATGAAGAAGTAATCAAAATTACGGCTGGTTTTGTTCAAGACAAGCCTCTAATGCAGAGCATTCTCATACAAAAATATCCAATAATTTTAATAGATGAAAGTCAGGACACCAAGAAGGAACTGGTCGATGCTTTTTTTGAGGTTCAAAAGAACAAATCTGCCGATTTATCCCTCGGCCTGTTCGGTGATACGATGCAGCGCATTTATACCGATGGTAAAAAGGATTTAGGTCAAAACATTCCTGATACTTGGGCAACACCTGCAAAAATAATAAATTACAGATGTCCAAGGCGTGTGATTACGCTAATCAATAAAATACGATCTGGTGCAGATGATCAAAGTCAAGAACACCATAAAGAGGAAGATGGATTTGTTCGTTTATTCATTATAGACTCGAATGGTGCAATTGAAAAAGCAGGCGTTGAATCTGAAATTGCTTCTCAAATGGCGGCATTAACTGGTGATCAGCAATGGGATGACCCTGCTCAAACGGATGTGAAAGTATTAACATTGGAGCACCATATGGCGGCAAATCGCGGTGGGTTTGCTCCATTTTTTGAACCGCTATACAGTGTCAATAAGTTGAGAACAGGCTTGCTTGATGGTTCCTTATCAGGGGTTTCATTATTCTCAAAGCGGATATTGCCATTGATAAAGGCCATGCAAGCAAATGACAAGTTTGCAGCATCAAGAATTGTTCGGGAGAATTCTGCCTTAATTCAAAAAGAGGTTTTGAAGAATGCACCTAATTCCATCGAGGAACTTACAAAAGCAAAAGATGCAGTAGAGGTTTTGTTTTCCCTGTGGGCTGATGAAGCAGACCCTACTCTCAACGATATATTGAAAGAGGTTTTCCGTAGCGGCATTTTTCAGGTTCCTGATTCACTGCTACCTATAGCTACTCGATTAAATGAAAATCAGGAAGGTGAAGAGGAAGACGTTGACGAAATAGATGGCGACCCAGTTTTAGATGCTTGGAATACAGCATTAAACTGCAAATTCTGCGAGTTTGAAGAGTATGTCAAATATATCTCTGATGAATCTCGCTTTGGAACTCATCAAGGGATTAAGGGGCTAGAATTTCCTAGAGTGATGGTCATTCTAGATGATGATGTGGCTCGTGGTTTCTTGTTTAGCTACGAAAAGCTGTTTGGCGCAGTTGAGCCAACAGCTACTGATATCAAGAATGAACAGGAAGGAAAAGAAACCAGCATCGATCGTACTCGTAGACTTTTTTATGTCACATGTAGCCGTGCAGAGGAAAGCTTAGCTATCGTTGCATATACTAAAAACCCAGCAAAGGTAGCACAATACACTATTGAACAAGAGTGGTTTGGTGAGGGTGAAATAATCCATTTATGAGACAGAGCAAAACAGAGCAGGCCTACAGCGGCATGAATTCCGAATCTATCTCTGAGGACCGCAGGTAATTTATTTTATCAGTTCCTTTTAGGATTGATAGTGACTTTTAAATATTGGCCCAACCATTTGCTGCACGGGAGCGCAAAAAGTACGCGAACCGTGAGCATAGCGTTGATCAAGCTTCGCTCAGCCAGATCAACGATGGAGCTTAGCGGGGATCCGCACCAGTATATGGCCATCAGGATCCGCTGGACGAATCTTGATAACACTTTTATTACCCAGGACCGTTTTGCCTTCCCCTTATTTTCCAATGTAATCCTAACGACCTTTAAGGCGTAGCCTTTTTGGAGTGCGGGGCCCGGGCCCCGCTTGTCTCTATCCTCCGCAAAGCGGTGACAGGTCACCGCACTCCAGAGTTGCAACCTGTTTATAATTTATCAAATAGGCTTTAGCATGAGTGTGGCGCTGCTCCGGTTTATCTGCTCCTGCACCCCAAATCTTTCACTTTAAGATTTTTCCTTTTTTTGGCCTTGGGCTCCCTATTGGGCGCGAGGTGGAAGGTTGGCACATGACCCGACGGTTTTTTTCGTCGATTGGACATTAATGCACAGAGATGACCCGGTGTCATTTCCCAACTGGAAATGCATTTCAACCGACTCATCGCTTCAACTCTATTCAAATCCGGAGGTCTCTATGAATAATAAATTTTCAGAAATGATAAATGATGGGACAGATAAACTGCTTAAGTCGGAACGACCCTTTCTTCTCGTTGGATATAGGCTTGCCATCTTCTTTGCCTTATTCGCTTCATCTTTACTGACCTATTCGGGGCTTGTAAAAACCTTAAACATTGGCACAGAAATCATCAGCAATAGTGCAATCTGCTTCATTATTGTGGTTGCGGTGTTTTTATTTCAAATTGTGTTTTGGAATTCGTTGTTAAATCAATCGATTTCCCATCCATACATTTTTGGCTCACACAACTATGTCATTCCGTTTGAAATTGAAAACGCAAAGGAACGGTTTTTTGTGGGCTCGGTATTTCTCTTAGTTCTAGTGGTTTTCTCCTTCTTTGCATCCACGCACTTCTCTATAGTGGCTCTCGGTGGCGATGTTGCTCTCAAGAATGAACTTAAAAATATTACACATGACATGGAGAAACACACTACCGAGGTATTCAGTGAAATAACCAATTTAAAAACAAAGGCTCTTCCAGCTTTGGAAAGCTTTGAGGGGCGTATCAATGAGGTTGTTCAATATGAAGCACGCGTATCGCCAGAAGAGGGAGCCATACGGCGCACAGGTACGGTGCTAGGCAATGAACTAAACGAAGTGAAACAAATAATAAGGGGAATCGGGACAAGTGGTGCCGATGGCCTGATAAACACCGTTAACAATTTCTCCCTGGTGGACAATGAGCGCTTTGACAAAGTTATTATCAGCAAAAGGAAAGAGCTGGGTCATATAAAAAACCAAATAATTAGCTTTAACAGCGTGCTAAACGAAATAAAAGCCAGATTAGACAATATTGCGATAACTACAGAAGATGCCATTGAGCTTATAAAAGAGAAGGCGATTGTTGTGAGCAGCGAAGGTTATAGAGACAGGCTAACCCAAACAGGGGATATCTATATGGCCGAAAAGAATCGGATCAATGCTATCTCTGATGGAATTAGCAGTGTATCTGCCGCGAAGGATAAAGATATCATTCAAATAAGAATCGACAATCCGTCAAGCCTGGTTTATAGGCATTTTTCTTCTATTTTTGATCGTTTTGCGATCGCCCTATTGTTGGATTTCTGGGCAATCATACCTCTTACGGTCTACTTTTCTTTATACATGTGGAACATTAAAAAACAACAGCAGGCATCTGCCAAAAGACATAGCGAGTCGGCAATCCCAGGAGATGCGTTGTCTTAAAAAGGCCACTATTTCTTGAAACGCCATAAGGGGCATCGTCACGGAGAAGGTGTGTTCTTGGAGCACGGGGCCCGGGCCCCGCTTTGTTTGGAAATCCTTAAAAAAAGCGGTGACAGGTCACCGCACTCCAAAATAACAACTTGTTTATAATTAATAAAATAGATGTTCGAAAGTATCTAGAGTGCTTCCGGTTCATCAAGGCATACACCCAAAACCTGGAGGGCGTTCAGGCCAGGCAGCCGTGCTTTGGGACTATCAATTACTAAGCAAGTTTCACCAAAACTAGTCCATTATTCTAGGAGGTAATCATGGATCTGATTGATCGTATAAAAGACATTGCGTCGCGAATTCCAAAACAAGTTGAACATATCCAAACCGAGGAGGCCACCAAGACGGCCTTCATCATGCCGTTCATTGCCGCTCTTGGGTATGATGTATTCAATCCACTCGAAGTCATTCCTGAATTCACTGCAGATATTGGCACCAAAAAGGGTGAGAAGGTGGACTATGCAATCAAGAAGGACGAAAAAATCATCATTCTCATTGAATGTAAGTGGTCTGGGGCCAACCTCCAAAAGGAACATATGGATCAAATGTATCGCTATTTTTCGGTGACTGAAGCCCGATTCGCCATCCTCACCAATGGCATTGAATATCACTTTTATTCCGACATCGATGAACAGAATAAAATGGACTCCAAACCCTTCTTCCGATTTAACATGCTGCATTTCGAAGACCATCATATCAATGAATTAAAGAAGTTCTCAAAGTATGACTTCTCCTTGGATGACATATTAACCACTGCAAGTACACTGAAATATAAAGGAGCCATAAAACGGATATTGGAGGATGAGCTAAAGAATCCAAGCGAGGCCTTTGTTCGGTTTTTTGCTGCCCAAGTCTACGAAGGTCGGTTGATGCCCCAAGTCATGGAACACTTTACCCGAATTGTGAAAGATGCCCGCCGGGAATTTATAAACGAGCAAATCAAAGATCGTTTGAAATCGGCCTTGTCTGAGAATGATTCAGATATTGAAACTCCCGAAGTCGTTGATGAACTCGAAGCGGATTTGGAATCAGAGCCCAAAAGACTGGGCATTGAAACTACTGATGAGGAAGTTGAGGCGTTTCATATCGTTAAGGCGATTTTACGGGAGTCCATCGATGTGAAGCGTATTTTCATGCGGGATACCAAAAGCTATTGTGGCATCTTGTTGGACGACAATAATCGAAAACCTGTGTGCCGATTACACTTCAATCATTCACAAAAGTACCTTGGATTGTTTTCCCAAAAAACCGAAGAACGGGTGGCGATTGATTCAGTGGATGATATTTTCAACTTCGCAGAACAATTGAAACAAACACTTAGCGACTACAGCTGAATGTATAGAGTTCGGAAAATAGGTCCTGCCAGGCCAGAAAGGCTGGGTAGCGCTTTCAAGCATCAATGAAAAAAACACCAAGTATCACCCATTGGCAAATTATCATTCTCTTCCTTTCTGTATATGTCATTCTGGGGCTATTCATCGAAACGGTCTTTCGGTTGCCGGAAGATGTATCCTCCCTCTTGACGACAGTCGATAATTTTGTCTGTTTCATTTTCCTTGCCGATTTCTTCTATCGGATCTCCCAAAAGGATCGGTTGAATTATTTGAAATGGGGCTGGATCGACTTCGTCTCCAGTATTCCCAATCTCGAGGTCCTCAGGTGGGGACGCTTTGTGCGGATGGTTCGGCTTTTCCGTATTCTGCGCGGTGTTCGTTCGGTAAAGGTACTCATCAAACATCTCTTTGCAAATCGGGCCAAGGGCACCTTTTATACGGTGACCATGGTTTCCTTCCTCTTAGTGGTGTCCAGCTCCATCGCAATCTTGCATGTTGAAGTAAGACCCGATAGCAACATCCAAAATCCTGCCGATGCACTTTGGTGGGCATTTGTCACCATCACTACCGTAGGATATGGCGATCATTTCCCAATAACGCTCGAAGGTCGGTTCCTCGCTGCGCTGTTGATGACTGCAGGCGTTGGCCTGTTCGGTACCTTCACGGCCTATGTGGCGTCCTTATTTATTGAAGATGAAGAACGCAAAGAAGAACAACGAGATGATGAGATCATCAAGGCAATGAAAGACATTAAGGAACGGCTGGATCGCATTGAGGAAACCTTGATGCGAAAGGAGACTTGAGAGCCTGTGAATGGGTAGCGGTATTCGTTACAATGCATTCTGCTCACGGTGGAAATGGAATTCGACGAAGATCGACTAGGAGAATTTGTGAAAATATTCAGAGCTTTCTCAATTATTTTGGTAATGATATCCTCCTTATCAGTGGTTCATGCTGATGAAGTTCAAATCACTACACAAAGAACAGCACAAGCTTCAAAGCAGGCGATCGAGACGACTTTAAAGTCGGAAAACCTAATTGAAGCACTCATGTCAAAAAATCAAGATACACAAGCTTTTTTGCAAACGAACCTGCCTAAGGACGGTGATTCCGAATACGGAATACAGAGAAAGGGTAACACTTATTACATCGATGGTTCGAAGAGGCCAGATCTACTGGCAATCGAGAAATCTTTTTTCATTCTTGTCACAGATAATCAAGATAAAAGGAACCAAATTATATTGGATCTGGTTGATAGAGGGTTTACTCCAAAAGAGGAAGATGAACTAAAAAAATACCTTAATCTAAATAGCTTTCAGGTTTTTTTTGATGAGTTTGATCCAAACATACCCAAGACCACACCTCAAATTCTTTCCCTAATGAAAGGAAAAACTCGGGAAGAAATGGAAAAAATCGCTTGGGGACTTTTAGAGCGAAGTAGCAAAAACACGCAAAAAGCTGAGAAGATTTGGTTTACAAATTTGATTGAGAACATCTCACCAAGTTCAACAAGGGTTTTAATATCATATATCTATGGGGAATTTGTGCCAAATACGGTTTGGGTTAAATCTTTTGTTGATGTTGAGAAAAATGCGGTAGATAGGTATGTCGACCAAGTTGAGAAAATGATAATTTCCACTCCCGAGGGAAAGAAATAAGCTTTAAGTTCCTCTTATTGTTTTTCTTCAGTTATTTATGGGGGAAGAGATTTCAGATATACAGCGGACGAGGATTACCAGTCAGGTATATGCGATTCGCCTGTTTTCACTTCAGACCTCACGTGATGCAAGGCGTAGCCTTTTTGGAGTGCGGGGCCCGGGCCCCGCTTTGCTTTTTCCTTCTCAACGCGGTGACAGGTCACCGCACTCCATAATTTGTCGGAATTTCCATCGATAGGCGGACATTTTTTGCTTTCATAAATCTCTTGTAAAACAAGGGTGATTTTCGTTCAAGTCGTTTTGAATTAATTGTTTGTGTGCTACAGTTTTTTGTTTCCTTTTGGAGGGCGAAACGTGAATAACTATTGCAGGGGAGCCCTTTTTGACTGGTTGGGTTTATCTGAATTTTCTTTGGATGCAACCATTGCGACCCGACCATTTCCATTCAAAAATGCGTGTTTCCTTTCATAGTCGTAAGTCTTCTTAAATATAAAAATTGAATTGGAAGGAATGAACCATGAAATATGTTTCTCTTATTTTTATCTTTTCTTTATCTTTGGCCATCCTGGCACAGGACCAACAGCCGCCCAGCTATGATGCGGATGTGTGGTATCAATCATTGGACAACGGGGAATCGAGTGGTTTTGAGGTCGTTGGTGGACCGAATAAACTCTATTTTCGCGCTGGCCTTGATATGGTGAAGCAAGACGGATGGTGGGATGACTATCAATCCAACACCTTCCGGGGTGTGCTTGGCTACCAAGCCAGGCTGGGTGAGCGCGTGACCTTCCATGCAGGGGCTGGTCTCTTCATGCTTGATTCCGACCTGCTCAAAGATACGGAGCCGGGCTATATTGGGGAAATCGCATTTAGGGTCAATCCGGTGCACAATGGCCTATTCGGGGAGTTGCTCTACACGAATGGCGACTTTTTTGATTCGGATATGGGAAACCTCAAGGGCAGTACACGACTGAAACTTGGCTTTAAGTTTAATGAAACGTTTGGCCTCTTCGGCATTTACACCAACTCCGACGATGAGGATGCCACCGGCGGAGGCGTGCGCTTTTCTTGGTAAAAATGATTCAGGCCCAGGACTACATAGCTCTGGGCCTATTCTCTACCATAGATCCTAATACCTTCAAGGCGTAGCCTTTTTTGGAGTGCGGGGCCCGGGCCCCGCTTTCCTTTTCATAGCGGTGACAGGTCACCGCACTCCAAACGGTTCTCTGGGATTGGGTGTCGCTAACGGCGATATTCTTGCCCATACCTCACAAATGGTAACGGTACCATTGATTTTCACTTAAAATGGAATTACCGTCACTTTTATAAGGAATTTGTATGACAATTCCTGGTCCAGATGCTATATAGATTTACTGAAAGTCTATTGGAAGTCCGTGGCCTGTTCCGATGGCCAAACCCAACATGAATCCTTGTTCCTTTTTTGTTCGGTTCCGTGAGCAACGTTTTCTTTAAGATGTCAGGCGGGGCATATGATCAAGTGTTTTTGGTTCTTTGTTTTTGGATTCCCCCTTCTT
>Ga0209692_10005465_pt1 | contig 10902 bp, 9 predicted proteins | sample tdDd472_FD_187129 | JGI IMG/M metagenome (GOLD analysis project Ga0209692, IMG submission 187129) | Marine sediment microbial communities from the Atlantic coast under amendment with organic carbon and nitrate - tdDd47.2 (SPAdes)... | ecosystem: Environmental > Aquatic > Marine > Coastal >...
TGCTCATGCCAGCGGTTATTACACCGGCATCCCCGCCGCCCTGCGCCGCGAACAGATCGACCGGTTCCTCGATCTCGCCGAACAGCTTTACCCGCGCCTGCGCATCTACCTGTTCGACTCCCGCCGCCTCTACTCCGCGCCGGTCACGATCTTTGGCCCACTCCTGTGCGTGTTCTACGCCGGGGGGCATTACCTCGCCTTTCGCGACCGAGACCGGATCGAGGTGTTTTCGCGTCACTTCGATCATCTTGTGCGCGAGGCTGCGCTGACCGCGCGCGACCTGCCCGGCCACCTGCGACGGCTGCGCGCCGACGTCACCTGAAGCGCGGTCGCCGCCTAAAGCTTCGGATCGGGGTTCACCGTGAACCCGTCCACCGCGATCGCCTGCCCCGACACCAGCCGCGCGGAATCCGAGGCAAGGAACACCGCCATGTCGGCGATGTCGCGTGCCTCGACAAAGCGGCCCATCGCGGTGCCCGCGGCATAGCCGTCATGGACCTGGTCCCGCGTCATCCCCTTGGCCACCGCCTCGCGCGCCAGCACCCCCTCCATGCGCGGCCCCTCGACCGCGCCGGGACAGATCGCGTTGACCCGGATGCCGTGCGGACCCAGTTCCATCGCCAGCGTCTTCATCAACCCGATCACCGCCCATTTCGCCGCCGCATAGGGCGCCCGGTTCGGATAGCCGTATTGCCCCGCCGTCGAGGAGGTCAGGACCATCGCGCCGCGCCGCTCGGCCTTCAGCAGTGGCGCGGCATGTTTCGCGGTCAGAAAGGCCCCATCGAGGTTGACCGCGAGACAGGCGCGCCAATCCTTTAGCGCCACCTCCTCGACCGGCGCGGTCTGCCCGGCGATCCCGGCATTGGCACAAACCGTATCCAGCCCGCCCCAATCCCGCCGCGCCTCGGCGAAGAGCGCGGCGACCCCGGCCTCGTCGCGCACGTCGAGGGTGGTCTTGCGCCACGCCTCCGGGCAGGTCTCCAGCGCCGCCGCGTCGCTGTCGGCGACCCAGACCCGCGCCCCGGCGGCGGTGAACCCCTCGGCCATCGCCCGACCGATGCCACTGGCCCCCGCAGTGATCAGAACCCGCTGGCTCACCTGGGCGCGCCGATGAACCGGCCCACGCCCTCCGGCCTGGGCAGCTTGGCATGGGCCTCGACGATGCGCGCCATGTTGGCCTCGATCCGGTCGCTCGGCGGCGACGGGCGGCGGGTTTCAAGGCTGACGTGGATCAGCATATGCTCGCCCGTCGCCACCGGTTCGTCGCCGCGATACATGGTGTGGAACAGGTGCATCTTCTTGCCCTGCCCCATCAGCAGATGCGTGCGCACCTCGATCAGATCGCCGGCGTGCGCCTCGGCCAGGTGGCGGATATGGGTCTCGGCGGTAAAATAGCTGCCGCCCGAGGCGATATACTCCGCATCGCATCCTACCAGTTCCATGAACCGGTCCGAGGCATCGCAGAAGCTCTGCAGATAGCGGCTCTCGTTCATGTGACCGTTGTAATCGGTCCAGTCCAGCGGCACCGCCCGGCGCATGGTCACGATGGGCTGAGAGACATCCGCCATGTCCTCGGCATAGCCCTCCAGGTTGCTGCCCGCCTTTTGCCGCGCGTCCTGTTCGGCCAGCACCGCGCCGGCGCCCCACCCCTGCGCCTTGAGCGCGCGCAGGATGCCGACAAGGTTGTCATCGCGCTGGCGCTCCATCTCGCGGATGGACATATGTCCCGATTGCGCGTCGGACTGACCGGCAATCAGGTCGACCAGTTCGTCGGTGAACTCGGGCACGTCCATCAGCTTGGTCCAGGGCCATTCCAGGCAGGGGCCGAACTGCGCCATGAAATGTTTCATCCCGGCCTCGCCGCCTGCCACGCGATAGGTGTCGAAAATCCCCATCTGCGCCCAGCGCAACCCGAACCCCATGCGGATCGCCTCGTCGATCTCCTGCGTGGTGGCGATGCCGTCCTTGACCAGCCAGAGGCATTCGCGCCAGACCGCCTCGAGCAGCCGGTCGGCGATATGGGCGTCGATCTCCTTCTTCACATGCAGCGGAAACATCCCGAGGCCCTGCAGCACCGCCTTGGCGGCCTCGATCCGCTCCGGCGCATTGGCCGGGCTGGGCACCAGTTCCACCAGCGGCAGCAGGTAGACCGGGTTGAACGGATGGGCGACAAGGATCTGCTCCGGCCGCGCCGCGCCCTGCTGCAACTCGCTGGGCTTGAACCCCGAGGTCGACGAGCCGATCACCGCCTGCGGATCGCAAGCGGCCTGAACCTCGGCGAAGACCTTGTGCTTGATCTCCAGCCGCTCCGGCACACTCTCCTGGATCCAGGCCGCACCGGCAACGGCGTCAGATATGCTGTCATGAAAACTCAGCCTCCCCTCCGGCGGCAGCGCCACGTCGCTCAGCCCCGGCAGCGACCGGCGCGCATTGGCCAGCACCTCGCCGATCTTGCGTGTCGCCTCCGGATCGGGGTCGAAAACCCGCACATCCCAACCGTTCAGAAGAAAGCGCGCGGCCCATCCGCCGCCGATCACGCCCCCGCCAATGATGCTTGCCACCCGTGTCATGCCCGCACTCCCCGTTTCTCGTTTCCACATTGGCGACCCCGGGGGCATGCCCGATGCCCCCAGGCCCGTCCATTCACTGCCTCAGGACGCCGCCGGCGCCCGCTTGACCAGCCCCAGCTTGTCGCGCACCTCTTGCGGGCCGATCACCCGCGCGCCCATGGTCTCGATGATCGTCACCGCCCGCTCGACCAGTTGCGCATTGGTCGCCAGCACCCCCTTGTCGAGCCAGAGGTTGTCCTCAAGCCCGACCCGCACGTTGCCGCCGGCCAGCACGCTGGCAGCGACATAGCCCATCTGGTTGCGCCCCAGCGCAAAGGCGGAAAAGGTCCAGTCGTCGGGCACGTTGTTGACCATCGCCATGAAGGTGTTGAGGTCATCCGGCGCGCCCCACGGCACCCCCATGCAAAGCTGCACCAGCGCCGGGCTGTCCAGGACACCGTCCTTGACCAGTTGTTTCGCATACCACAGGTGCCCGGTGTCAAACGCCTCGATCTCGGGCTTCACCCCCAGCGCGGTCATCATCCGGCCCATCGCCTGCAACATGCCCGGCGTGTTGGTCATCACGTAATCGGCCTCGGCGAAATTCATCGTGCCGCAGTCCAGCGTGCAGATCTCCGGCAGGCATTGCGCCACATGCTCCACCCGCGCGGCGGCGCCGATCATGTCGGTGCCCTCGTCCTTGAGCGGCAGAGGGCTTTCGGTGGGGCCGAACACCATGTCGCCGCCCATCCCGGCGGTGAGGTTCAGCACCACGTCCACCTCCGCCTCGCGGATGCGGTCGGTCACCTCGCGATAGAGATCCAACCGGCGACTCGGCGCGCCGGTCCCGGGGTCGCGCACATGGCAATGCACCACCGCCGCCCCGGCACGGGCGGCGTCGATCGCACTTTCGGCGATCTGGGCCGGGCTGCGCGGCACATGCGGGCTGCGGTCCTGGGTGCTGCCCGATCCGGTCACGGCACAGGTGATGAAAACCTCGCGGTTCATGGCAAGCGGCATCTCGATCCCTCCTTTGGTTCCGCGCCAAGAATGACGCGGCTTTGCCCGCAAGACTTTGCATGATACGAAATAGAATTGATGAAAGCCGAAAGAAACATCTTTGCCCCCTCCGATGGCGCGCTGACAACCGCGGTGCTCGTTCTGGACGACTGCAACACGCTGTCCTTCGCCGCCGGGGTCGACCCGATGCGCGCCGCCAACCGGCTGGCCGGGCGGCGCCTGTTCGACTGGTCCTATGTCACCGCCACCGGCCGGCCCGCACGCCTGACCAGCGGCATCGAGGTGCCGGGGCCACCGCTGGCGCGGCTCGCCCGCTGCGATCTGCTGCTGGTGATCGCGGGCTTCGGGCTGGAGCGACACGACACCCCCGCCCTGCGCGCCAGCCTGCGCCGCATCGCCGCCAGCGGCGCGACGCTGGCCGGCATCGACGGCGGGCCTTGGCTGCTCGCCGCCGCCGGGCTGCTCGATGGGCACGGCGCCACCACCCATTGGGAGGATCTGGACCGCCTCGCCACCCGGTTCCCCGAGGTGCGCGTGCTGCAGGACCGGTTCCATATCGACGGCGCGCGGATGACCTGCGGCGGCGCGCTGCCGGCGATCGACATGATGCTGCACCTGATCCGCGCCCGGTTCGGCGCCGCGCTCGCCGCCCGGGTCGCCGGGCTCTTCCTTCACGACAGCCCGGGCGACCCGGCCCGCGCCCAGCGGCGCGGCGGCGACCCGCGCCACTCGCCGCTGACCGCGCGGGCCGACGCGCTGATGGAACAGACGCTCGACGCGCCGCTGCCGATCGCCGCGATCGCCCGCCGCTGCGGCGTCAGCCCCCGCACGCTGGAGCTGCAGTTCCGCGTCCGGCTGGAAACCACGCCGCAGGCCCATTACCTGGACCTGCGCTTGGCCGAGGCACGGCGGCTGGCGCTGGAAACCGACCTGCCGCTGACCGAGGTGGCGCTGGCCACCGGCTTTGCCTCGCAATCCAGTTTCGCCCGCGCCTTCCGCGCCGCACACCACCAGTCGGCGCGGGCGTTGCGCAAGGCCAGATCCCGGACGAACAACGCGCCCTAACGCGTTGCCATTTCGACAATAAACCCTTTCGCCGCAGGCAGGCCGCGCAAGCAGGTTTCAATAGGGCATCGGATGCGCCCGGTGCGCGCTGTCGATCTCGGCCAGGACCTCCTCGCTGAGCACCACATCGACCGCGCCGAGCGCGCGCTCCAACTGATCCATATGGGTCGCGCCAAAGATCGCCGAGGCCATGAACGGGCGTGTCCGGCACCAGGCCAGCGCCATATGCACCGGGTCGAGCCCGTGGCGCGCGGCGATCTCAAGATAGGCCGCCACCGCCGCGAAGGCGCGCGGCCCCTTGCGCCCGCCCAGCTCCGACACCAGCGACATGCGCGCCCCCTCGGGCACCGCCCCCTGCTGGTACTTTCCGGTCAACAACCCGGCGGCCAGCGGCGAGAAGGCCAGCAACCCCACGTCCTCGTTGACGCCGAGTTCGGCCAGATCGGTATCGTAGAGCCGGCACATCAGCGAATACTCGTTCTGGATCGAGGCGACGCGCGGCCCGCCCCCCTGCTCGGCCAGCCGCAGCCATTGGGCGGTGCCCCAGGCGCTCTCGTTCGAGATGCCAAAGTGACGGATATTTCCCTTGTCCAACTGCCGCTGCAGCGCGTCGAGGCACTCCGCCATGTTGGCCAGCGTCTCCTCCCGGTTCTGGCCCGAGGGGTCGAAGGTCCAGTTCTTGCGGAACATGTAGCTGCCGCGATTGGGCCAGTGGAACTGGTAGAGGTCGATATAATCCGTCTGCAACCGCCGCAGCGAGCCCTCGATGGCCTGCGGGATCGTCGCCGCGCTGATCGGGGCGCCGTCGCGGGCATGGGCCATCCCCTCGCCCGAATGCTTGGTGGCCAGGATGTAATCGCCCCGCCGCGCGGGGTTGGCGGCGTTCCACGTCCCGATGATCTCCTCGGTCCGCCCCAGGGTTTCCGGGCTCACCGGGTTCACCGGGTACATCTCGGCGGTATCGACGAAATTGATGCCGGCGGCCAGCGCCCGGTCGATCTGGGCGTGGCCTTCCGCCTCGGCGGTCTGGGTGCCGAAGGTCATCGTGCCCAGGCACAGTTCCGATACGGTCAGGCCGGTGCGGCCCAGCGGGTTCATCTTCATGGGGTGTCCTCGGGTTGGGTCGCGCGGACCCTAGCGGCTGGCACGGCAGGGGCAACCCGAAGCGACGGCTTTCGGAGATGCCGCTGACGCGGCAGGCCTCCGGCGGGAGTATTTCGGGCCAGAAAAAGGGTTTCCTCAAAAGGCTCGCGGCGGTCCGGTGGGACCTGTGGAGCATTGAGAACGTTACGGGAACATTCTATCCTGCCCCCATGCCGACTCACCTGCTCAGCCGCGCGCCGGAGCGCAAGCGCCCGCAGCTTGCGCTGCACCCCGGGATCACGCTCGCCCGCGCCCGGGCGCATGAGGTCTGCGGCCCGGCGCGCTGGACCTTTGCCCTGGCGCTGGCGGGCCGGAGCCGGGGGCCGGTGCTGTGGATCGCCCCGGGCTGGGAGCGCGCCGGGCTGAACCCCGACGGCATGGCGGAGTTTGCCGATCCCGGCCGCTTCCTCTTCGTGCATCCGCGCCGGGGCGAGGACCTGCTGTGGTGCGCCGAGGAGGCGCTGCGCGCCGGCGCGGTGGCGCTGGTGGTGGCCGAACTGCCGGAGCCGCCGGCGCTGACCCCGGTGCGGCGGCTGCACCTTGCGGCCGAAACCGGGGCAGAGCGCGGTACGGCGCCGCTGGGGCTGCTGCTAACGCCGGGCGATGGCGGCGCGCAGGGCATCGAGAGCCGCTGGCACATGGCGCCGGCGCATGAGGGCGCCCAGGGCATCGAGAGCCGCTGGCACCTGGAGCGGCGCCGCGCCCGCAGCGCGCCGCCCAGGGCCTGGACCCTGGCCCGGGGTCGCCACGGGCTGGAGGTGGTCCGGCAAGAGGACGCCCCGCGCTGATCGCGCGGTCCATCCGCGACAGGAAAAGTCGAGAAATCGCTCGACACCGCAGGGCGGTCCGCCATTGTGGCCCTGTCATGCGCCTGATCATTTCCTTTTCCGCCCTCTTTCTCTCGGTCCTTCTGCTGCAACTCTCGTCCGGCGGCGTCAGCCCGCTCGACGCGCTCTCGGGGCTGGCGCTTGGGTTCTCCACCGCGCAGATCGGGATCCTGGGGTCCTCGCATTTCCTGGGCTTCTTCATCGGCTGCTGGTGGGCACCGCGGCTGATGGGCACGGTCGGCCATTCGCGCGCCTTTGCCGCCTTTACCGCCGCCGGCGCCATCGGCCTCCTGGCGCATATGCTGGTGATCAGCCCCGCCGCCTGGGCGATCATGCGGGTGGCGACGGGGCTATGCATCGCCGGCTGCTATACCATCATCGAGGCCTGGCTCCAGGCCAAGGTCACCAACGAGAGCCGCGGCCGCGCCATGGCCACCTATCGTGTGGTCGACATGTCGGGCTCGCTGGTGGCGCAGCTGATGATCGGCGTGCTGGAGCCGGCCAGCTACGTGTCGTACAATTTCCTGGCCATCCTGTGCTGTGCCGCGCTGCTGCCCTTGACCCTGACCCGGGTGAAGCAGCCGGAAACCCCCGATGCGCCCCGGCTGCGCCCGATGCTGCCGATCCGACGCTCACCGCTGGCGGTGGCCGGGGTGCTGGTCGCGGCGCTGTCCTCGTCCAGTTTCCGCATGGTCGGGCCAGTCTATGGCCAGGAGGTGGGGTTGAGCGCGGATCAGATCGCCACCTTTCTCGCCGCCTTTGTCCTGGGCGGCGCGCTGGCGCAATACCCGGTGGGCTGGCTGGCGGACAAGTTCGACCGCCGCTGGGTGCTGATCTGGCTCTCGGCGGCCACCATCGGTGCCTCGGGCATCACCATCCTGGCCGAGAACAGCGGCACCTGGGGGGTGATGGGGGCGGCCTTCCTGTTCGGGTTGATGAGCTTTCCGATCTACTCGGTCTCGGCCGCCCATGCCCATGACTTCACCGAGGTCCATGAGCGGGTCGAGCTTTCGGCGGCACTGATGTTCTACTTTGCCCTCGGCGCCATCGCCGCGCCCTACGTCGCCTCGCTGCTGATCGACGCCTACGGGCCGCCGGCGATGTTCACGCTGATCTCCGTGGCGCATCTGGTGCTCGTCGGGTTCGGCCTGTGGCGGATGCGCGCGCGCCCCGGCGTGATACGGCGGACCCCCTATGTCTACAGCCCGCGCACCTCTTTCCTGATCGGACGGCTGACCGGACGGCAGCGCGATCACAGGGACGACGACAGCGCCGACGACGACAGGGGGTGACGCCCCCGCATGCCTGCGTTACACACGCCGCGCAGTCAGCAAGGCGACGGACGACATGGCACGCATTCTCATCACCTCGGCGATCCCCTACATCAACGGGATCAAGCATCTGGGCAACCTCGTGGGCTCGCAACTGCCCGCCGACCTCTTTGCCCGCTACCAGCGCGGCCGTGGAAACGAGGTGATGTACCTCTGCGCCACCGACGAACATGGCACGCCCGCCGAACTGGCCGCCGCCAAGGCCGGCAAGCCGGTGGCGGAGTATTGCGCCGAGATGCACGAGGTGCAGGCCGGTATCGCCACCCGCTTCGGCCTCTCCTTCGATCATTTCGGGCGCTCCTCCAGCCCGCAGAACCACAAACTGACCCAGCATTTCGCCGTGAAGCTTTTCGAGAACGGGCTGATCGAGGAACGCGCCGAGACCCAGATGTATTCGCCCACCGATGGCCGCTTCCTGCCCGACCGCTATATCGAGGGCACCTGCCCCAATTGCGGTTATGAGAGCGCGCGGGGCGATCAATGCGACAACTGCACCAAGCAGCTCGACCCTATCGACCTGATCAACCCGCGCTCCACCGTCTCGGGCGCGACCGACCTGGAGATGCGCGAGACCAAGCACCTCTACCTGCTGCAATCGAAGATGAAGGACCAGTTGGAGGAGTGGATCGACACCCGCGAGGGCTGGCCGCTGCTGACCACCTCGATCGCCAAGAAATGGCTGACCGACGGCGACGGGCTGCAGGACCGCGGCATCACCCGTGACCTGAACTGGGGCATTCCGGTGCAATTTGACGGCGCACCGTGGAGCGGCATGGACGGCAAGGTCTTCTACGTCTGGTTCGACGCGCCGATCGAGTACATCGCCTGCGCGCTGGAATGGGTCGAGGCCGGCAAGGGCGCGGACTGGGAACGCTGGTGGCGCACCGACAAGGGCGCCTCGGACGTGACCTATGTGCAGTTCATGGGCAAGGACAACGTGCCGTTCCACACCCTCAGCTTTCCCGCCACGATCCTCGGCAGCGAGGAGCCGTGGAAGCTGGTCGATTTCATCAAGTCGTTCAACTATCTGAACTACGATGGAGGCCAGTTCAGCACCTCGCGCGGGCGCGGCGTGTTCATGGACCAGGCGCTGGAAATCCTGCCGGCGGATTACTGGCGCTGGTGGCTGCTGAGCCATGCGCCGGAAAGCTCGGATTCCGAGTTCACCTGGGACAATTTCCAGGCTTCGGTGAACAAGGATCTGGCCGACGTGCTGGGCAATTTCGTGTCCCGCGTCACCAAATTCTGCCGCTCCAAGTTCAGCGAGGCGGTGCCGCAGGGCGGCACCTACGGCGCCGAGACCGCTAACGCCTCAGATAAGGAGGGGCATTGGCTGGTATTCCGAATTGCGGAGCATCTGGAGAAATACGAAGCGCACATGGAAGCAATGGAAGTGCGTAAATCAGCGCAGGAGTTGCGCGCGATTTGGGTGGCAGGAAATGAATACCTTCAGGAATGTGCACCTTGGGCGAAGTACAAAGAGAGCCCAGAGGCCGCTGCGGAAATTATCCGACTTGCACTGAACCTGATAAGGTTGATTGCTGTTCTTTCAAAGCCGTTCATCCCTTACGCTTCTGTCACAATCCTCAAGGCCTTGAATGCCGAAGATGCCGAATGGCCGAGGAGAAACAACCCAGACGAAAAATCGAGGGCAAATGCAGTGATAGAGGCGCTCTCGGCCCTGCCCGCCGGTCATGCGTTCACCGTGCCGGACAACCTCTTTCGCAAGATCACCGACGACGAGCGCGAGGACTGGCAGGAACGGTTCGCCGGGGTGCGAACCTAGGCGGTTTTCCGGTCAGACCAAGGGCCCAGGGGGTGCGCCATGGCGCACCCTTTCGCTTTCAACCGTGAACCGGGTCTCAGTCTATGATCGGGGTGGACAGCGGCCCGTGGAATGCGGGCGACTGCTCCAGCGTGGTGCCGCCCCGGGCCGCGCGGGCCTGATGGCCGATCTCGGAACAGGCGGTGAAATCGCCGTTCGTACATTGCGCCTTGCGCGCATACCATGCGTCGGCATAGCGATGGCCGCATCCCGCGACGGTGAGTGTCAAAACGATCAGAGCAATTCCCGTTCTCATGTCCCCGGACCCCTTGAAATACCTTTCGCCCAGTTTGCGGGATTTTGACCCAAACGGCAAAGGGTGATTTCACCCATGAGGCGAAACCGCACACAGTCCTGTGGCCAAATTTTAAACCCAAAAAATCCAATACCTTGCCGAAGGTTTATGATCAGATACCTGAAATCGGAATCGCGCAAGACAGGGCCGCGCCGCAATACGGCACGGCCCCTTTGGCCTAAAGCCCGGCGGCGGCGACCGCCTTGACCAGCTTGCCGACGATCTCGTCGGCCTCGTCGCGGGTCACGCAGAACGGCGGTGCAAAACCGATGATATCGCCCTGCGGCATGGCGCGGCCGATCACCCCCTGCTCCAGCAGCTTGGCGGCCACGGTCGGACCCACCTTGTCGCCGGCGTCGAAGAAGCTGCGGCTGTCGCGATCCTTGACGAACTCCACCGCGCAAAGCAGCCCCTCGCCGCGGATATCGCCCACATGGGCGTGATCGCCCAGCGCCTGCGTCAGCACCTGTTTGAAATAGGCGCCGGTTTCGCCCGCGTTGCGGATCAGGTCCAGCTCGTCGATCAGCTTGAGGTTGGCCACCCCGGCCGCCGCCCCGATCGGATGCGCCGAATAGGTCCAGCCGTGGCCGATCGGGCCGTTCTCGTCGGTGCCCTGCTCCAGCACCGCCCAGACCTTGTCCGACACGATCGAACCCGACAGCGGCGCATAGGCGCTGGTCAGCCCCTTGGCGATGGTGATGATGTCGGGACGGATACCATAATGCTCGGAGCCGAACATGCTGCCCAGACGCCCGAATCCGGTGACCACCTCGTCGGCGATCAGCAGGATGTCGTGCCGGTCCAGCACGGTCTGGATCGCCGGCCAGTAGCCCGCCGGCGGCGGCAC
>Ga0209692_10005466_pt1 | contig 10901 bp, 8 predicted proteins | sample tdDd472_FD_187129 | JGI IMG/M metagenome (GOLD analysis project Ga0209692, IMG submission 187129) | Marine sediment microbial communities from the Atlantic coast under amendment with organic carbon and nitrate - tdDd47.2 (SPAdes)... | ecosystem: Environmental > Aquatic > Marine > Coastal >...
GCCAAAGGCTAGCAACATGCTCCCACTTACGCAATGCCATAAAACATATACAAATACGGGAGAGAACGCAATAATTCCTGCAATCTGTAGGTTTATTTTATTCTTCTCAATAATAAGGTTGCCGCAGATTTTGAGTATTTTATATATAGCCTCCGTATGCCCTTTGTTTACCGTGTTTAAAATTGCGTTAGTGCAAGTATCAAACGGTTCATAATTTACTATCACCAACATATATAAGAGACCGATAAAGCTGGTGATAGCTAGAAGTATATTGGCGCGCCAAAATGTGCGTATCATATAGGTTGTATGTGCTATAACTAGCTTGTTTCTAGCTCTTTTCCCTCGTACGCGGTAAGTGTAAATTGCAGACAAAACACAAATACATATCATAAGGGAGAAAACGCTCGCTGAGCTAAGCGGAGTAACAGCGCATAAGAATGATGTGCAAAACGTAATGTAAAATAATAGAAGAAGAAAACCTTCGGACCCAGAAGCTTGTTTTTGTTTTTCTGAATTTTCTTCTTGCGGTGCATTTGCTGCAGTTTTTTGATTGTCCATTTTGTGCTTTGCTAATCCTTATCCTTCAAGCAATGTCATATCATAATGCAATAATGGATAGAGAGTAAACAGAGTTTTTCATATAGTAACTTCCTTTAATTTTTGCCGTGCGTTGCTTCACTTCTTACGTAGATTTACTACGCTTCGTCGTTTGCGTCTGCTGCAAAAATTAAATCAAGTCACTATAATTCTAACGCCGTGAGAACAATCGTTCAATTTCTTTTAGTGATAGCTGTATATATGTGGGCCTTCCGTGATTACATTGTCCTGATAAAGGCGTAGTTTCCATCTGGCGCAGCAAAGCATTCATCTCATCACCGTTAAGGCGGCGGCCAGAGCGAACGGAACCGTGGCAGGCCATAGTTGAGAGTATGTGGTTAATCTTTTCCTCTAGCAGCGTGGCTTTATCATATTCCTTTAAATCATCCAGCAGATTGTGAAGTAGGGTTTTGGTGTCCAGTCTTCCGGATAGAATGGTTGGGACGCTTTGCACTGCTATAGCTCCTGAACCAAAAGGCTCTATTTCAAGTCCAAGTTTAGAAAAAGTTTTGGTATGCTCCAGTAGTTGTTCAGTGTCGCTTTCGTCCATCTCGACAATATCGGGCGTAAGCAATCCTTGTTTTTCTATTCCTGTTTCTGCCATTTGCGCTTTAAATCGCTCATACACCAGCCGCTCATGCGCAGCGTGCTGATCGACAATAACTATGCCGTCTTGTGTTTGTGCAATAATATAGTTTTCATGGATTTGCGCTCTGGCAGCGCCAAGAGGGAAATCTTGTGTCTCTTCTTTATGTTGTGGATTTTCTTCAATACGGGCTGTGGGGTCAAGCTCATAGGATACTTGCTCAGGTTCATAGAGAGCTTGATTGGATCGTTTTATCTGGTCTGACGTATATGCATTTGCGTAAGCGTGGGGGACGGCTCTTGACCCGCCGCGATGAAGCGGAAGCGAAGGAGAATACGTTCCTTGAAAGTCATTATGGCGTAGAGCTCCTAATGTTTGCTCGCCTACAGTGCCAGCGGTTTTATATCCGCCCTCCATAATAGCATGTTTAAGCGCGCCGATAATAAGGCCACGTACAAGCTGTGGATCACGAAAGCGCACTTCGGCCTTTGCCGGGTGAACGTTTACGTCCACATCTTCGGGCGGTAAGTCCAGAAATAATGCGACCACAGGATGGCGGTTACGGTGCAAAACGTCGGCATATGCCGCGCGCACGCATCCATGAAGCAAGCGATCTTTTACAGCTCGGCCATTAACAAAAAGATATTGATATTGTGATGTGCCGCGGTGATAAGTTGGCAGCCCCGCATATCCTGTAAGTTTGATGCCTTCGCGCTCAGCTTCCAGTGTCATTGAGTTCTCACCAAAATCACGTCCTAAAAGAGAACTTAAACGGCTTTGTCCATCAAGAACCGCTGGTAGGTTTAATTTACGTGATCCGTTATGAACAAGCGAAAAAGCTACATTTGGATAGGCCATAGCAAGGCGGCTTAGGGTATCTTTAATCGCGCTAAATTCAGCGCGTTCGCTTTTTTGAAATTTTAGACGCGCAGGCGTGGCATAGAATAAATCAGCTACTTCGATGCGCGTGCCTTTGGGATGAGAACAGGGGCGTACTCCAGATTTTTTACCGCCTTCGCAAGATATCTCCCAGCTTTCTGCGTTTTCAGTGTCATGGGTTTTAATGTTGATTTTAGCCACCGCTGAAATGGAAGCTAAAGCTTCTCCACGAAATCCTAGATGCGCGATTCGTAAAAGGTCATCATCGGGTAGTTTAGAGGTCGCGTGCCTATCAAGCGCGGCTTCGATTTCTTTATCCGACATACCGCAGCCATTATCGTTGATAACGATTTTTGTTTTGCCGCCTTCGATGATATCTACATCTATGGCACTAGCGCCAGCATCAAGCGCATTTTCTACCAGCTCTTTAACCACAGCAGCCGGGCGCTCGACAACCTCACCGGCGGCGATCTGGTTAATCAGTGTTTCTGGTAAATATCTAATTCGCATAAAGGCGACTATAGCCTTATGTCGTTGCTTTGGACAAGAATAAAGGTCTTAGATATTAGGGTCTTTTCCTTTATCAAAGATAGCGCCTATAATCCGAGTGCCATCAAATATGGTACCTGCTAAGATGGCACCTGTAAAATCAGCGCGGCGTATATCAGCTCCGCTAAGGTCTGCGCCAGTCAGATTAACTCCCATCAAAATACAATCACGCAAATCGCTATTTTGTAGATCGGAATAACTCAAGTCAGATCCGCTTAGGTCTGTGCGTTGCTGGCGCTTTGTTATAATGCCTCCGAAGATCAGGGGGCTTAAACGCGCATAGCGCATATGTACGCGGGTCATTTTGACATTTTTTAAGGATGATCCGCGAAAGTCTATATTATCCATGTAACAATCCCGAAAATCAGATCGGTCAAGATTTGCGCTTTGCATCGAAGCGTGGTTAAGATCCATACCAACAAAAGATGCATGCTGGGCATGAAGTGCAGTTAGTGGAAACAAGCGTAAGTCGTCAACTTTACGTAGGTCATATCCAGATAGGTCCATTCGTTGTCCGCGCCGTCCAGCAGTTTTAACCCATTCCTGTTGACCTTCAAGTTGCTCAATCAGACTTTTTTCTGGATCTTCTACAGAGAAGGCATCAATTTCATTATTAAGTACGTCGGTATAATCGATACCGTATTTTTCTGTATCCCTCATATTCATGCCTGGGATAATGGCGTCACGCATGTTTGACATCGTTAAATCCGAGCCAGTGAAGTCTGTATTACTTAGATTGGCTCCTATAAAGAGTGTTTGAGTTAGGTCTGCATCACGTGAAGTAACGCCGGATAAATCGGCGTGTGAAAAATCGGCATTGCGGGCGCGAGCTCCTGAAAGATCGGCGTTGCTGAGTTTTGCACCTGTTAATACAGTCTTGGCACCTTCGCCTGAACTTCTTATGCGTGCAATCAAATCACCTTTTTTGCCTTTTTCCATGATCTTGCCTTCGCGCATGTCGGCTTGTACCAAGTTGACACTTGAAAGGTTTGTTCTAGACATACTGGCACCGCGTAAATCTGCACGCGCGAGATCCGCATGTGAAAAGTTGCAATAATCCAGATTGCAGCCGAAAAAGCAGGCGCTGTGTAGTGTGCACAAAGATAAATTTGCTCCGACTAAAGAGGAACCGGTGAAATCTGCTTGCGAGAGATCTCTCTCTAAAAAGTTGAGACCCGAGAGATTTTTATATCGCAGGGTTGCGCGTTGCCCACCAATTTGTCCGCATAGAAACATGGAGTGTTTTTCTATAGCAATATCAATATCTATTTGCGTGACTTCAGGTAATGAATCGTGCTGAGGAATCTCGGTAAATTCAATGTTTGGCAGATATTCCAACATAGGCCCTAACAAATTATACTTTTTAAAGAAATATCACGGGTAAGCAGTGTTAGGCTTTTTAGCCCTATTATGTATTTATATAGTGTTACGATATTTTTTTCGCAATCTCTATAAGTTTCTTTGTTGACCCATCCATGGCTGGAGCATCTTTTCCTTCCGAGAGTGCCGGAATAATCTGATCGGCCAGAACTTTCCCTAGTTCTACTCCACATTGATCAAAGCTGTTAATGTTCCACAAAATTCCTTGTACAAAGATTTTATGCTCATAAAGAGCGATCAGCATACCAAGAGTGTAGGGTGTTAGCTCATCAAGCAAAATCGTGGTGCTTGGCCGATTTCCATCAAAGGATTTATTAGGATTATCGCTTTCTTTTCCCTCCATCAATGCTTCGCTTTGAGCAAAAACATTAGCCAGCAATTTAATATGGTGATCTCCCATAGGACTGTGATCTTTAAGGCAGGCGATGAACTCGCACGGGACAATAGTTGTTCCCTGATGTATATGTTGGAAGAAAGAATGTTGTGCATTGGTTCCCGGTGCACCAAAAATGATAGGGCCGGTAGCATAAGGGATGCGTTGTTCGTTCCGATCTACTGATTTTCCATTTGATTCCATATCAAGCTGCTGCATATAAGCTGGAAAGCGGTGTAAGTTTTGGTTATATGGAATGACTGCCAGCGTCTCATGCCCAAGGAAATTGCGGTTCCACATGCCAACCAGCCCCATAATAACGGGCAGATTATTCTCTAATTTTGTAGATCGGAAATGTTCATCCATTTCTTTGGCGCCATCGAGCATGGATTTAAACTGCTCAAAGCCAAGCGCAATACACAGCGCAAGCCCGACAGTTGACCACAAAGAAAAACGTCCACCAACCCAGCTCCATAGAGGGAAGATGTTGTTCTCTTTAATGCCAAATTCTTTTGCTAGCGTAACGTTTTGTGAAACCGCGACAAAATGTTCGCCTGGGCAATCCGTACTTAACTCTCGGCATAACCATTCTCTGGCACTATTGGCATTGGTCATTGTATCCAGCGTTGTGAAAGACTTGGATACAACAATAAAGAGCGTCTTTTCTGCTTCTACTTTATTTAGGACTTCAGACAGATGCGAAGAATCCATATTAGAGACAAAATGCACGGTAATGTTGGGATCAACAAAAGGCTTCAGCGCTTCATATGCCATAGCCGCGCCAAGATCAGAGCCGCCTATACCGATATTTACGATATGGGTAAAGCGTCCTTCAGCGCGCAATGTGTCACTGAAATCATGCATCCGTTGCAAAATAGATTGGATTTTCGGAACAACGTTTTCATCATCTAACGCGATTTTTGCATTTGCGCCTGCGCGCAAAGCTGTGTGCAAGACGGCACGGTTCTCTGTTGAGTTTATAACCTCTCCATCGAACATCTTTTCGCGCCAGCCCTCAAGATCACAAGCGCGCGCATAAGCACAAAGTTTATCGATAGTTTCGTCGTTAACGCGTTGCTTGGAGTAGTCCATAAGCAAGGGGCCGCAGCGTAGACTAAATTCATCAAAACGTTCTTTGTTGTGGGCAAATAAATCACGGATATGAATGTCTTTTGTGGCGCGCGCATGGGTTTCCAGCGCCGCCCATTCTGGCAGGTTACTGCGTAATGGAGAAGCATTGTTCTCGCATGTGCTTTTTTTTCGTTTAAACATCCATGGCATCGTGGTTTTATAATCCAGTACTATTCAACATTAGGGAGCTTGCTTACCACATTAACCCTATGGTTTTCAATGGTCTTGTCAGTTAAGGCCGGTGGATTGCCCACCATAATGGTTGTCATTTTCTCTGTATCCAGCAAGCGTTCTGAAACCGTTTTAATATCGGCAACACTTATTGCGTTTATTTTTTCAGCTCGTGTATCAAGATAATCAATCGGCAGACGATCAAGTTGCAGAGAAAGCAAAAGGCCGGAAATAGAACTTGTGGATGTTAGAGAAAGCGGCATTGAGCCAATAATATAGGATTTTGCTTGTTCTAATTCTTCCTCACTAACCGGAGTAGAGCGCATTTTGTTCCATTCTTGCCGGATCAGAGAAAGCATCTCTTGCACATTTTCATTTGCAGTAGAGGTTGATACGCCTAAAAGATCGGCTTCGTCATATTGGCGGAAGTAAGAATAAATACCGTAGGTTAGTCCGCGTTTTTCACGAATTTCTTCCATTAGGCGTGAACCAAATCCAGAAGACCCAAGGATAAAGTTCATCAAGTAAGCACTGTAGAAATCTTCGTCTTGCCTGCTAACTCCCGGCTGGATAATATCGATAATGGTTTGCGGGATGTTTTGTTTATATAAATAAGTCTCTCCCGCATTTTGAAGAGAGTGCTTTTTTGGCTCGGTGTGTTCCACAACAGGCATAGAACCAAAAACTTCATCGAGACGTTGTTTCAATTCTTTAGTTGTAATATCTCCTGTTACGCCGATGACTAGTTGGTTCTTGCCCAGAGATTTATGGAATGCGCGCAAATCATCTGCTGTAATATTTCCCAGCGAAGAAAGCGTTCCGCCGCTATTCATGGCATAAGCATGCCCCTCGAATAAACGATCGTTTTGCACCCTTGCCGCAAGCCAATTAGGATTAGACAGCGAGGAGCGGATACGGCTTTGATTGGCGACGCACATGCGTTTCAAAGGTTCTTCGTCAAAACGTGGCTCGGTTAGAGCAAGCCTCAGTAGTTTAAAGGCCTTATCCTTATTTTGTGCAAGCGTCTTTAACGATCCAGTGAAATGATCGCGGCCAGCACTAAATGATAGTGAGATAGAATTATCTTGCATCATTTTTTGAAACTTTTGTGAGTCCAGATCTCCGGCACCTTCATCCATTGTGTTAGATGCAAGCCGCGCAAGCCCTTGTTTATCTAAAGGGTCGTTCTTGGCGCCACTGCCGCGAAAGGCGTAATTCATAGCAATAATCGGCAGGCTGTGATCTTCCACTAGCCATGCACTTATGCCGCTATCAGTTGTAACTTCCTGAATGTTAAGAAATTTTTGCTGTGTTGTTTTTTCGGGAGCAACAGGCGTCACAGGCATTTGCCAAAAACTGAGCAAAGTCAACGCGCACAAAACCACGACTACAGGGATAACAATTTTTTTGCAGTAACAAATAGAAGAAGACTTACAACAACACATTATTCTTCTCCTTCTTTATTATCTTCGGATAGCAATATGCCTTCAATTGGAGGCGTTCTGCTTGGCTCATCCGGGTTTAGGTATATTTGCGCGGCGTGTTTGATATCATCCGCTGTAACCGCGCTGATCATCTCCGGCCAGTTTTCTATATCTGCCAAAGAAACGCCTGTGGCCATGTTGCTGCCTATAATCATTGCCGGAGCGCTTAAGCTGTCACGAGCGTAAACGGCACTGTTTTTAAGCCGCATAATCGCATCGGCAACTTCTTCTGGTAAAGGGCCATCTTTGATCATTTTGCGTAATTCTTTATCAATGGTTTGTCTTAGTGAATTAACGCCGTCGGCAGAAACGGGCGTTGCGCTTATTCCCAGCGTTCCATCATCCCAGCTATTGGAGCTATAATAAAGCCCGATATTTGCAGCTAGTTTTTGTTCAATCACCAGCGATTTATAAAGCCGCCCCGTTGAAGGTGCGCCCATAATTTCTTCAAGTACTTCCAGTGCCAGCGAGGTTTTTAAGTCCTGACGGCCACTGGGGACGCGGTAAACGCGCCGAAATAAAGGCTCCTGTACATTCTCATGTTTCATAATAATTGGTTCATGAGGTGGGAAGGACTTTTTTGTATGCCTGCGAATGCGTGAGGGAACCGTGGTGCTTGCGGGCAATAATCCGTAAGTGCGCTTAGCCATTTCGACCACTTGCGGTAAAGTCACATCGCCACTGACAACCAAAATAGCATTGTTAGGCGAGTAGAATAGGTCGTAGAAATGCTTGGCATCTTCCCACGTCAGAGTCTTCATTTCTTTCATCCAGCCAATAACCGGTATGCCGTAAGGGTGAACAGGGAAGAGGGCAGCGTTCATTTTTTCAGCTAGCTGCGCGCTCGGATTATTATCAGTGCGTTGGCGTCGCTCTTCGCAGATTACTTTATTTTCCGATTTAACTTCTTCTTCTGGAACGTTTAAGCCTCGCATGCGCGCAGCTTCGATGCGCATCATTTCTTCGAGATGCTCTACGGCAACACTTTGGTGATAAGCCGTATAATCCTGTCCGGTAAAAGCGTTATCTTTTCCACCAATAGATCTTACAATACGTGAAAACTCACCAGGGGCATATTTGCCAAGATCGGGATATTTATGTCCTTTAAACATCAGGTGTTCAAGGAAATGCACAATACCTGATTTGTCAGGCAACTCATCGGCGGCACCGATCTTATACCAAATCATCTGGGTGGCTACGGGAACGCGGTGGTTTTCCACTACGATGATTTGCAAACCATTATCCAGAAATGCACTTTTCGCATTAAACACTTTTTGTGCGTATGCCGGCGTGATTGTGGATACAAAGAGCCCTGCGACTAAAAGCAAAAGTGAAAATGAGTTTCTTATATTGTTCTGACGCATAAGATATTCAAACCCTTGAAATATAAAAAATAGTAATGACTGAATAACAGCGGAAGAAATAAAAGTGTAACCTCTAGTAATCTTTAATCATCGGGGTTTCCCCTTCAAGAATGCTTTTGCCTTCTTCTTTGTTTTTCTTGATGCGCTCATACTCAGCTTTGGCATCGACGATTGTTGCAGAACTTGTAACCTCTCCGCCGCTTAAGCCAAGGAGTTTCTTGGCAACCGGAGTGTTTTGCTCGGATAGTTCTTTTGTTTCCTGATTAACCATTTCGCGAATATTGGGTTGTGATTGGTTAGCTCCGGCTTTATTAAGCAATATGGCTTCAATGCCTTTGATATTATCGGCGCTTTGTGCCGACATAGTATCTTTACCAAACACCGCTTCTTTTGCAACGTTTAGCACAGGCTTTTCCTGTGGACGTCGCATGCCTGGCACAGGAGGGGGTAAAGTTAGAGATTTTGGTATTTCCAGCGGCGCTCGCGTAATAACTGCAAACTCATCAGGAGCTTCGCGATTAAGCCCCAGCGTTCCTCTGACGTTGTCTTTAACATTACCGCCGCATCCGCTTGGTAACAGCATGGATGCTCCTAGTATGGCGAGAGTTAAATATTTGGAACAACAAGAATTTTTCATTATAGGCACATTTTTTTTAAGTTTGATTGTGATTGTCACGATATCGTTTTTTTACTTCAAGATCAAAGAATAAAGATACAATAATTAACAAGCCAATTCCTGTGACAACCGAAATATCAGCTACATTAAAAGCGGGCCAGTGATAACCGTAAGCATGAACATCAAGAAAATCGATTACCGCACCAAAGCGTGCTCGATCAATAACATTGCCAAGTGCACCGCCTATAACCAAAGCATAACCAATGCCATAAAGTATATGACTGGTGCGCATCAGCCAGTATCCAAAAAGCAATGTTATACCAAGTGCTATTGCTATTAATAGGTATGATCCAAGCGCTCCCATATCATTAAACAGGCTAAAGCTTACACCTGTGTTCCACGCCATCACGATGTTAAAAAATGAGGTAATGCGCAAAGAGGCGCTCTCTGTTATCTGCGGCTCTTGCATGTACCAATGAATAAAATTTACGCCGCTTTTCCCACTAAGTATTGGATTTATAACATGTTCCACCACTAACCATTTGCTTAGCTGGTCGGCCAGAATAACGCCTACAGACAAAAACAGCCACAATAGACGCCGCGTCTTGCACGGTGTAGGCGATGTTTGTAATACATCTTGATTATTGTTTTTTGACATGAGGGCTTCCGTGTCCTTATGGCTGTGCTCGAGAGCTCTATAGGGTAATAATTTATCCGCCACAATCAAGCTTAAATTTATTTATAAAGCCAGAACTCTGGATTTATAAACAAAATATGATTATCTATAAGGCCTGATAATAATTAAGTAACACAAAATTAAGGGGCAGCTCTCTTGCTCATGGACTATTTCGAAACATATAAAGATTTACCCGAAGATGCGCGCGGTTGCGTTGTAGTGATTGGCAACTTTGACGGCGTTCATTTAGGACATCAGGCATTGCTTGAGCACGCTCGCACAGTGGCTGAAAAACTAGGAAAAAAGGTTGGAGTTCTTACTTTCGAGCCTCACCCACGCCAGCTTTTTCATGCTAATGAGCCATTTTGGCGTATCACGCCTCATGCATTAAAAATTGAGCGTCTGAAACAATGTGGTGCGGATATTGTGTTTTCGCTGCCGTTTGATTGGGATTTTGCTAGTCAGCCACCCAAAGATTTTGTGCAGCAAATATTGGTCGACGGTCTTGCTGCCAGCCATGTTGTAATCGGCCATGATTTCCGCTTTGGACAATTACGCAAAGGGGGCGCAGAGACAATTCAAGCTGCAGGGCTTTCTTTAAGCGTAATCGAAGAAGTTATTGGCGATGAGACGGCTGGCGAGATTTCTTCAAGTCATGCCCGCAAGCGTTTGCAAGATGGGCAGATGGAGGAGGCTGCCGCTATTTTAGGTTGGTCTTGGGAGATCAGAGGAGAGATTATTCATGGCGATCAACGTGGTCGCAAGCTTGGCTATCCAACGGCGAACATGCAGCTCGGAGATGTAATCCACCCGGCCTATGGCGTTTATGCTTGCCGTACGCGGTTAATGGGGGAGGATCGTTGGTATGATGGAGTGGCTAATATCGGTATTCGCCCGATGTTCGAAGTTGAGGCAGCTCTGCTTGAGACTCATATATTTGATTTCGATCGTGATATATATGGACAGACTCTGTGCGTTCAGCCTGTAAAACGCCTACGCGGTGAAGCCAAGTTTGGTTCTCTCGAAAAGCTTGTTGAGCAGATGAAAAAAGACTGTATCGCCGCGCGTGAGGTTTTGGCGTAAGAGGGATGATTT
>Ga0209692_10005470_pt1 | contig 10897 bp, 4 predicted proteins | sample tdDd472_FD_187129 | JGI IMG/M metagenome (GOLD analysis project Ga0209692, IMG submission 187129) | Marine sediment microbial communities from the Atlantic coast under amendment with organic carbon and nitrate - tdDd47.2 (SPAdes)... | ecosystem: Environmental > Aquatic > Marine > Coastal >...
CCCAGTTCCTCTACCTGCTCGAATTGAAGATATATGATCATTATCTTAAGGAATATCATGAGCCAGTCGCTACAAATATTCCGGTCATCATTGATCTCGATGAAAAAAGTCTGGCTGAAAAAGGACAATGGCCCTGGCCAAGATATCGCGTAGCCATACTCATGAAATACCTTCAGGCATACGGTGCGGCAGCCGTGGCTTCGGATATAATCTTCGTCGAACCCGATCGAACCTCTCCTGTAAACATCAAGAAAGATGTGAAAAGAGATTTGAACCTCAATATCGATTTGAAAGGACTGCCTGCTGATTTTGCTGATTACGACGCGTTGTTGGCTGCCAATCTTAAAAACGGGCCTTTTGTTCTCGGCATAGATTTCATGGCAGGAAAGAAAAACCAGAAGGAAGCCACCTTCAACAGACATGAATGCTTTGTAAAACCTGCCAAGGTGGCTGTACTCGCGCCTCCTGGCTCCATGTCACCACTCGACGCACTCCCCAAGGCCAATGACATGATCTGCCCTATTCCGATTTTGGCGAAAGCAAACAGTCGTAACGGGTTCATCACAATTTCTCCGGATGCAGATTCAGTCTATCGCCGTGTTCCACTTCTTTTCAGTTATAACGGGGAGCTCTTTCCAAGCTTGGCTCTGGCCTCTCTTATGGAGGCGACCGGTACAGACAGCATGATTCTCAAGATGTCCACATTGGGAGTTGAATCAATCAAAATTAAAGGGATAGTCATACCCACTGATCATCATGGGCGCATGCTCATCAACTATCGCGGCACGATGAAGACCTTTGACTACATAAGCGCCTCGGATGTTATCAATAGGAAACTTCCTACCGGAGCCCTCCAAGGACGCATAGCCCTGATCGGCACCTCAGCCTCCGGCTTGAAAGACCTCCGCGCGACACCATTGGACCCAGGAGCTCCTGGTGTCGAAACGCATGCAACCATCATCGACAACATCCTGTCGAAACAATTCATTTCCATCCCGGATTGGGCAAAAGGTATTGAATTTTCAGGAATGGTGATCGCCGGATTAGTCACTACTTTTCTACTCATGTGGGCACGCGCATCCTGGCTTGTACTGCCCTTGATAGGCTTGGGGTACGCCATGTGGTATGGATCGGTTCTGCTCTATCAGGAGCAACGTTATTTCATATCCCCAATGTACTCTTACCTCACCTTGGCCATGACATTTACCTCGTTGACCATCCTCAAATTCTGGCGCGAGGAACATGCTAAAAAATTCATTCACGGAGCGTTCGCACATTATCTAGCCCCATCCGTAATTTCCCAAATTATGGACGATCCAGACGCCCTTTCCCTGGAAGGCCAAGAAAAAGATGTCACCATCCAATTCTCGGACGTTCGTAATTTCACTTCACTGTCAGAAAAGCTTTCCCCAACGCAGGTAACCGACCTTTTGCACGATTATCTGACGCCCATGACCCGAATTATAACCCAAAACGAAGGAACGTTAGACAAGTTCATTGGCGATGCGGTCATGGCCTTTTGGAATGCTCCTCTGGACGTGAGCAATCATCAGGAAAAATCATTAATTGCCGCGCTGGAACAACTGGATCGTCTGGATAAACTCAACGAAGAATTTATTGAAAAATACGGCTTTACCATTGCTGTAGGCATCGGTATCCACTCCGGCCCTGTCCGCGTCGGCAACATGGGTTCTGCCGATCTTTTCGACTACACACTCATCGGCGATAATGTGAATCTCGCCTCACGACTGGAAGGACTGACCAAGTACTATGGTCAAAAACTTGTGGTCAGCCAAGCCGTGGTTGACGCCTGTAATTGCAATTTTCACTTCCGCATACTGGATAGAGTTCGCGTCAAAGGCAAGTTGGAACCCGTCACCATCTACACGGCTTACCGAATGGAAGAAGCTTTCGAACGTAAAGAGGAACTTGATCTTTATGAAAAGGCCCATGGTACATACATAGACATGGATTTTGAGGAAGCCAGGAACCTTTTCCTGAAGCTCAGGAAAACGGGAATGGAGCAATTACTTTGCGATTTATACATTGATCGATGCAAGCACCTGATAGACTCACCACCTAAACGCGGTTGGGATGGTGTGTTCACCCACAAAACCAAATAAAAACGGCCGCATAAATGCGACCATTTTTATGACTTATATCGTTTTAAATCCTAGGGATTATTCATCATATTTTCAATAAAGCTGTCCGGCCACAAAGCGGGAGATGGATCGCCTTCCATGAGTTTTTCTTTGGCAGACTCATCCAACTCAAAACCATTTTTGATAAAGCTGGTATAGAAACCGGCAGCATCAATATCACCAATCAGGATACAGCCAGCCAGGACATTGTCCTTGAAAATAAGCTTGCGATAGATCGCATTGTCCCGATCCAGATGGATGGCCGTTTCGTATCCTTCTTCATCAGCCAAATTTGTTTCCCCAACAGAAATGGTCGGCAAACCATAGTAAGTGATGGAGTTCATGGACATGCCACCTGTGTAGGGAGAATCCGCCCCGGCCATGTTCAAACCGGCATAGCGTCCCTGTGTGTATGCGTTGGGCCAAATGGGCCTTACTGTATATTCACCGGTCAACAAATCTTTGGCCTCGGCCACGTCACCGGCTGCAAAAATCTCGGGGTCACTGGTAGCGAGGTAATCATTGACCCGAATACCTTGTTTCGTGATCAATCCGGCCTGTGCCGCCAGCCCCATGTTTGGACGCACGCCAGCGGCCACGATGACCACATCAGCGTCAACAAGGCCTTTGTCTGTTTCCACGCCCTTAATGGTTCCATCATTGTAGCGAACAATTTCCTTAGTGCCGGTGCCCTGCATGAACCTGATTCCATTCTTTTCAAGATGATCAACGATCAACTCTCCGGCAGTCTCATCAAAATAAGTACGCATGATACGGGAACGAACGACAATGGTCACTTCAACGCCTTTTTCGGCAAAGCCTTCGGCCGCCTTCAAAGCGATCAGCCCAGCACCGATAACAACGACCTTTTTAACCTTATCCACCAACTCTTTGAGAGTTTCCGCATGCGCTACTGTCGTAAAATTGTGAACCCCAGGTCCTTCAATACCAGGAAGATTCGGCTTAACTGGCGTTCCACCGGTTGCGAGCAGCAGCTTGTCGTAAGAAACGGTGTCGCCGCTATCAAGGGTCAGGACTTTACCCTTGGTATCAATGGATAAAACCCTAGAACCAAGGCGCATTTCAACCCCGTTCTTCTCATAGAATTCTTCAGGGCGGAACGGCAGAGTTTCGAATTTGATCTTATCTGAAAGGTAATAGGAGATTAGCGGACGTCCATATGTCGGGACAGCCTCATCACTGATGACTGTGATGGTTCCTGTCGTATCATGTTGACGAATCCCCTCAATAGCACCGATGGCTGAAACGCCGTTTCCTACAATAACGTAATTCATACTAAACTCCTCTGCGCCCAAAATTCATAACTTTAACAATTATGACAATAAAACGCCTCTTTTTTGGGTTGGACAGACTATCTACACATTTTTTAGTAAAAAATCCACTTCAATAATTAAAACAATCGTTTTACATTAACATATTGAAATATTTAACCAAAAATGAAAGTGAAAAATTTGCCAGAACCGTGAAGAACCGTTAACTAAATCACCTCCCATTTACTCTAAACAAGAGATAAGCAAACCGTGAGCATTCAGGGAAATAAAGTACTCATTGCCAACAGGGGCGAAATCGCTGTTCGGATCATGGAAGCATGTTCCGATCTCGGCGTTCCGTTTGTCGCCCTGTATACGGAAGAAGACTCCCAGTCGGGCCATATTGACATTGCCAAAAAACTGGGCGGCGAGAAATCACTCTACCGCATTCACAACTATCTTGATGCCGGTGATATTCTTTCCGTGGCCGACGAATCCGGCGCAACTGCCATCCATCCGGGATATGGATTCTTTTCAGAAAACTATCGCTTTGCCAGACGTGTGGTAGAACGTGACCGCCCCATGACCTTCATTGGGCCTTCATGGGAAGTTATTCGCGACCTGGGCGACAAGATCAACACTAAACGATTGGCACGCAAAATCGGCGTACCCACGGTACCCGGTTCTGATCGTGCAATATATGATGAATTGGAAGCTGAAGCCATTGCTGAAAGCCTCTTTGAATTCCAGACGAAAATGGGCATCTCCCGTCCTGTCGTTCTGGTCAAGGCATCTGCCGGCGGTGGAGGCATGGGTATCGACGAAGTCGAAGACATGGCTCGCTTCAGGCAAACCTACCGCCGAATTCGCAACTATTCTCTCCGCACGTTCAATGACGAAGGCGTCCTTATTGAGCAACGCGTGTTCAACTTCAACCACCTTGAAGTACAGATCGCTTCAGATCGTACCGGCATCAATCCTGTCCACTTCGGGACCCGTAACTGCTCTGTGCAGAGTCCGGGCCTGCAAAAACGTATTGAAGTTGCACCCGGGTTCAGGCCTGAAGACCTGCAATACAGTTTTGACGCCCAGAAGTTGATGGATGACATCACTGAATACTCCCTTTCGATCGCCCGGGAGATCAAATACGATAACGTCGGCACCTGGGAATGGATCGTGACTCCCAACGGCGAACCGTTCCTCATGGAAGTCAACACACGCATTCAGGTGGAAAACGGCGTTTCTGCTTGCATCGCTTCGACGCAAGGCAACAGCGACGTCAATCTCATTCGGGAACAAATCCGCATCGGACTTGGTGAAGACCTCGGTTACACGCAGGACGACGTTTCCTTTGACGGCGTCAGTATTGAATACCGTCTCATCGCCGAAGACACGACCCAAGGTTTTACTCCCTGGGTTGGCAAAATCGAAGAATTGAAGTGGACCGACTGTGACTGGCTGAACATGCACACGCATGTTCCTCTTGACCGGACCTATCAGATTCCAACGGAATACGACCCCAACCTGGCATTGGCCATCATCTGGGGCAAGGATCTGGAAGAGGCCAAAAAACGTGGTCTGGAATTCCTGAACGACCTGAAACTCAACGGCGGGGACTCAAGCGGTGCTGGCATGAAGTCCAACATTCCCTTCCTTCTTGAGAAAACAGAAAAATTGCTTGAATTCTAATACTATGAATATAGAAAAGAAATTGCAGGGTCTCCAGGAACGAGTCAATTATGCCCGCGACATCCTTGGCGGTGCACCTCGACCCGAACTGGACGCTTTTACCACGGAAATCAGTGCGTTTTCCGAAAAAAACAGTGACCTGTCCGAAGAATTGAAGAATCGGGCATTGGATTCATTGGACGCCAGGTTGATTGCCATGGAATCCGCCATCGACACGCAACTCACGGCCATGGATAAAGTGCGTATTGTTCGCCATCCGCAGCGTGCATGCCTCAAGGATATCCTTGAAAATGTCTATGACAACTACACCGAAATAGGTGGTCAGGACGAACACTCCATCGATCCCGGTATGCTTATCGCCCGTGCGTACATCACTCGGCGTCGTGGCAAGAAGATTATCAACCAGCCGGTGATGGTCGTGGGTCAGGAAAAAGGCCACGGCGAGGAATTCCGCAACGGCGGTTCCATCAAGCCCTGGGGTAACAGCAAAGCTCTCAAATACATGAAAGTTGCTGCTCGGGAACAAATCCCCATCCACGCCTATGTGAACACACCTGGCTCCTATCCTGTCGAGGACTTCCCCGGCGCAGCTCAACAAATTGCTGAGAATATTTATGAGATGGCAGGACTCCCTGTCCCCATTATCGCCATATTCTCAGAAGGCGGCTCTGGCGGCGCAGAGGCCATCGGCATGGCGGACAAACGCCTGATGCTGTCCCATGGCTATTATTCTGTCATCTCTCCCGAAGGAGCTGCAGCCATTGAAGGCCGCATCCGCGGGTCTCAACGCGCTCCGGTCGAGCTTATCGAATCCTGCGCACTGGCACAGCGCATCACGGCTCAGGACAACCTGAAAAATGGCTACATCGATGAAATCATCGAAGAACCGCCGCTGGGTGTTCGCGCCGATCATTTTGATTTTTACAAGCAGGTCCGCGAACAAGTGGTCCGTGCTACTGATGAAGTCTCTCTTGGGGTTCGTGGTGTTCGATTGTTCCGCGCCATGGCCATGCGCCATTTCAAGAAACACACAGACATCATTGTCCGGTGGTCCCTCAACGAAACAGCTCGTGAACGCCTGATCGCCAAACGTTTCAAGAAATACCGCAAACTCGCTCAGCATGCCTACAAGGACAATCGAACCTTGATGGACAAGCTCACCGCGACGAGTTCCGGTATCGTGTCCAACACTTCAAGTCTTCTTATGTATGGGCTGGTCAAGCCCTTCCGTCAGCGCATCGGCCGCATCGTAGAGGAAGCCACTGACGAAATCCATGTCGTCACCGGCAAGGTCGACACTGTCGTGAAGACTGCACTCAAAAAAGTGGGCATCAAAGCAGACGGAAACAAGCAGAAGGAAATGGAACTGACCGGCCTGTCCACGACACAAGAGACAGAACCGGCTGTTACCAATGACAACGGCTACATCAGCCCTCAAGCCAATATTGACCGAGAAGTCACCTGCCCTCACGCTTCCAAGCGTGGTTGTCTTGATATCTGGGCCAAAGATCTGTTTACGGACTTCGCCGGTGTCTGTCCCCATTGCGGCTACAACTTCCCCATGGAATACCAGTGGTATCTCCATAATCTCTTTGACAAAGACTCCCTGCGTGAATTCAACCGCGACATCGCAGCTGGTAATCCCACGAAGTTTCCCAACTTCGACGCACGTATAGACGCTGCCAAGGAAAAGACAGGCTTGCAATCGAGCTGCATGACTTTCAATGCCAGCCTTGAAGGTATCAACGTCACTTGTGCCACATTGATCGCCAACTTCCGAGGTGGCTCAGTGGGTGCGGCCGAGGGCGAGAAGTTCATTCGCGCTCTGGAATTGGCACAGACAAAGCATCAACCGTTTCTCGCCTATGTGCACGGTACGGCAGGTATCCGCATTCAGGAAGGTGTCAACGGCCTTATTCAGATGCCTCGCTGCACTATGGCGGTTCGCAAGTATATCGAAGAAGGTGGCCTGTACATCGTGTTATACGATACCAATTCGTACGCCGGTCCCGTGGCTTCTTTCCTTGGATGTTCCCCGTACCAATATGCTGTACGTTCCTCCCGCTTGGGCTTTGCTGGTCCCGGCGTCATCAAGGAAACCACAGGCATCGAAATTCCGCCCGACTATCACAACTGCTACAAAGGCCTTTCCAGAGGCCATATTCAGGGCGTGTGGAGTCGTAAGGACATTCGCAAGAACCTGCATCAGGCTTTCCTGACCATTGGTGGACGTAACCTCTATTACAGGTAGCTTTTGCCCTCATATGTTCTGCAAAAGGCAGTCTCTTCGGAGGCTGCCTTTTTTTTCAGAACCAAAAGATTGCAACACTGTAACACGGCGGTCACACCCACTTTGACGGAGCGTGTAGTGATCTACTTGGTCTTGTGCGTTACTGGTTATAATTCCTGCATATTTGTCGATACAGAATCAACATGCGAGAAATGCCATGCTTCCCAAAAAGATCAGAGCCATATTTACAGACAAAACAGAGGATGCAATGCACCTGGAACTCCCTGAGCACGTACTAACAGATTTCCGTCTCGACACTCTTAACACCCAGACGTTGATCATCATCACGATCAGAGACTACTTCACCCTCCGTGAAATGTATGGCCAGGGATTTGTGGATCGTCTGGAAAATGAACTCAAGGCCTCCCTGTCTCAAACGACAAAAAACAACAACGCTTCCAAAATACAAATTCATCATGTCGGCCCCGGCGTCACGGCCTTTCTCGTCCCTCAGGATAGTGCCCCCGCAGATATTGCATATGGATACAAAGTACAGGCACGACAGGCTCTGGAAGGAGTGATGTTACGCCACACCGGCATCGGTATTGATCTTGGGATGGGATTTGCCTCAGTACCATGCAATCAGGAAATGAGCTGCGACACGATCATCGCACAAGCTCTCAGAGACGCCAGACGGATGGAAAGTCGCCCCCTGGACATGAACGATCTCTCTATCAGCACCCGTTTCGACACGATTCTTATCCAGAGACGGATAACGGCTCATTACCAACCTATTTACGACTTTCGAACCAGTTCCACCATGGGATGGGAAGCGCTCGCCCGTGGCCCTGAAGGATCTTCGTTCAGATCACCCATAATGCTTTTTGAAACTGCTGAAGAACTAGGGCGTCTTTTTGCTTTGGAAAAACTATGCAGAGAGGTCGCGGTCAAAAATATCGGAACGCTGGCCGAGCAGGAAAAACTATTCCTGAATATTCACCCGAAGACCATGGCCGATCCACTCTTTTCTCCCGGCCATACCCTTGAGTTACTCGAAAAGGCCAATCTCACCCCTGACAACATAGTTTTTGAAATCACCGAGCGTCATAGCGTTCAGGACTTCGATCTGTTTTACCGGGCATTGGACCATTACCGCAGTCAGGGCTTTCAGATTGCAGTGGATGATGCCGGGGCGGGATATGCGGGGCTCTCTCTTATCGCCGAACTCCAGCCGGACTATATCAAGCTCGACAAATCGCTCATCGACGACATCCACAAAGATCCTGTTAAACGAGCGCTGGTGGAAACCACTGTCACTTTTGCTGACAAGATCGGTTCGCGTATTATTGCGGAGGGCATAGAAAGTAAAGCCCAGGCCATCTGTCTCAAGGATATAGGCGTCCATTGCGGTCAGGGATACTTTCTTGCCAAACCGACTTACCCAAAGCCAGCAGTCAGCAATGAATGCAAAGAGTTGAAAACCGTACGCGACATATCATCCAGTATTACCTGTTCTCGTCCAGTCGGTGATCTTGCAAAAGCACCGCACGCCGAGGGGCTGAACTGCATAGTTTCACAGGTTCATGAATTCTTTAGGAAAAACAATCGATTCAGTAACATTGTCGTGATTGAGGACGACATCCCCAAAGGCATCATCATGGAGTATCACCTCAACCGTCAGCTTTCATCCCAGTATGGCATAGCCCTCTATCACAAACGATCCATTGCCACGATCATGGACGACAAACCACTTGTGGTGGATATGGAGATGCCGGTTGAACAGGCAGCACGCTCAGCCATGCAGCGTGAACACTACAAAACGTACGACGACATTGTCGTGACAAAAAAAGGAAAGCTATACGGAGTGGTCACGGTTCAGGCGTTGCTCAACGCTCTTGCCGAGATACAGGTTGAAATGGCCAAGGGAACCAATCCCCTAACCGGTCTGCCGGGTAATGTCGCTATTGAACAAGAGGTGGAACGCCGTATCAAGCAGAAGGAAAGCTTCAGCATCATCTACGGCGACCTTGATCATTTCAAGGTGTACAATGACACCTACGGCTTCAAGAACGGGGATAGAATCATCAAACTGGCGGCGGACATTATGTCATGGGCCATGCGAAAACATGCCCCGCAGGACGCTCAACTTTGTCACATCGGCGGCGATGACTTCGTTCTTATCACCACGCCAGCCTCCGTCAGCAGGATATGCACGTCCATTACTCGCTGTTTCGGGAGACTAGTTAACCAATGTTACTGTGCAGAAGACCGAGCACGCGGCTGGATCAAAGCCAAAGGGCGAGATGGCAAGAAACGGGAATACCCATTGGTTACCATCTCTCTCGGCGTTATAGAAGTCTTCGGTAAATGCTCGCTCATGGAGATCGGGGAACGGGCCGCGCACATCAAGAAGTACGCGAAATCCATTCCCGGAAACTCCGTGGCCATTGATCGTCGCTCCGCTATCGGAAGCGAATCAACAGCAATAATTAAGCAGAAGTAAGGCTGAAGTCCTACCGTGTCAGCTTACGGAACTTGAGACGATGAGGCTGGCTGGCTTCCACGCCGAGACGCTTCTTTCTGTCAGCATCATAATCGCTATAGTTCCCTTCTACCATGACCACTTTGGAATCTCCTTCAAAGGCAAGGATATGTGTGGCAACACGATCCATGAACCAACGGTCATGGCTGATGACCAACACACAACCGGCGAAGTTTTCCAAACCATCTTCCAGAGCGCGCATGGTATTCACGTCCAGATCGTTGGTGGGTTCATCGAGAATCAGGACGTTAGCACCGGATTTTAACATCTGGGCCATGTGCACCCTGTTTCGCTCACCACCTGACAGGACATCAACAGATTTCTGCTGATCCTGCCCGGCAAAATTGAAACGGGAGCAATAGGCACGGGCATTCATTTCACGATCTCCGAGTTTGATGAACTCGGCCCCGCCGCTGATGATTTCGTACACGGTCTTGCCCGGTGTCAGGGAATTACGATTCTGATCAGCGTAGGCCAATTCAACAGTGGACCCGATAGTCATGGTGCCTGAATCTGGTTGCTCATCACCCACGATCATTTTGCACAGTGTGGATTTACCCGCGCCGTTAGGGCCGATAATACCGACAATGGCATTGGGAGGCAGGATGAAATTCACATCTTCCATAAGCAGTTTGTCGCCCATGGATTTGGTAACATTTTCAGCCACGATGACCTGTTTGCCAAGATGTGGTCCCGGAGGAATGTAAATTTGCAGATCATCTGCCAGCCGTTCGCTCTCATGGCTGACCATGGATTCATACGCATTGATACGCGCCTTGGATTTGGCCCGACGTCCCTTGGGAGACATACGAATCCATTCCAATTCTCGTTGCAGAGTCTTCTGGCGATCCTCTTCCTGTTTGCCTTCCTGAGAAAGGCGATTCTGTTTCTGATCCAACCAGGAAGAATAGTTCCCCTTCCAGGGAATACCACGGCCACGATCAAGCTCAAGAATCCAACCGGCCACATTATCGAGAAAATACCTATCATGGGTTACGGCAATGACGGTGCCGGGGAAGCTGGA